>Ga0105239_10000902_pt1 | contig 42239 bp, 37 predicted proteins | sample KBSC44metaG_FD_92761 | JGI IMG/M metagenome (GOLD analysis project Ga0105239, IMG submission 92761) | Corn rhizosphere microbial communities from Kellogg Biological Station, Michigan, USA - KBS C4-4 metaG | ecosystem: Host-associated > Plants > Roots > Rhizosphere > Soil | place: Michigan, USA...
ATAAGTCAGCTCTATCGCGGAAACCGAAAACCGGCGCCACTGGGTCCCGGCCTACGCCGGGATGACGACAATCAAAACCGAGGTTATTCGAGGTGCCCAGCAGCCGCTGAAGGGACTTTGGCGACGAGATCGGGAAACCTGGAAAACCTTCCTACCCGTCATTCCGGCGTAGGCCGGAACCCAGTGACTTTGTGATCGGTTGTCGCGAAAACCTGCATAGGTCAGCTCTATCGCAGAAACTGAAAACCGACGTCACTGGGTCCCGGCCTGCGCCGGGATGACGATCATCAAGACTGAGGCTATTGAAGGCTCCCCAATCGCTCCTATAGCCGCGCTACGCAGCGCAATGCTCAAGAATGTCGGCGTGCACCGTCTCGGACGTCTCCACGATTTCCATCGGGTGCAGATCCAGTCGCGCAAACAGCTGGCGATCGTGTTCGACATCCGGGTTACCGGTGGTCAGCAACTTCTCGCCGTAGAAAATCGAGTTGGCGCCGGCAAAGAAACACAACGCCTGCGTAGCATCGTCCATGTCCTGGCGCCCTGCCGACAGGCGCACCATCGAGGCCGGCATCATGATGCGGGCGACGGCGATCGTGCGTACGAACTCGAACGGATCGAGCGCCTGCGTACCGTCCAGCGGCGTGCCCTTGACCTGCACCAGCTGGTTGATCGGCACCGATTCGGGGTGCTCGGGCAGGTTCGCCAGGGTCTGCAGCAGGCCGGCGCGCTGGCTCGGTGTTTCGCCCATGCCGACGATGCCGCCGCAACAGGTCTTCAAGCCGGCGTCGCGCACGTGTTCAAGCGTATCGAGACGGTCCTGGTATTGGCGCGTATGGATGATCTCGCCATAAAACTCCGGCGCGGTATCCAGGTTGTGGTTGTAGTAGTCCAGCCCGGCGGCCTTGAGCGTCTCGGCCTGCGGACCATTGAGCATGCCCAGCGTGGCGCAGGTCTCCAGGCCCAAAGCCTTCACGGCGGAGACGATTTCGGCAACTTTGACGACATCGCGGTCCTTCGGGCTGCGCCATGCGGCGCCCATGCAGAAACGGCTCGCACCGGCGTCTTTCGCCGCCTGCGCACGCGCCACCACGGACTCGACGCTCATCAGCTTCTGCGCTTGCACACCCGTGTCGTAACGCGCTGCCTGGGGACAATAAGCGCAGTCCTCGGGACATCCGCCGGTCTTGATCGATAGCAAGGTGGACACCTGTACGGCATTCGGGTCGTGGTGTTCGCGGTGCACCGAATGCGCCCGATGCAGCAATTCGTTGAACGGCAGCGCGAACAGCGCGGCGACTTCGTCGCGGGTCCAGTCGTGGCGAACGGCGGCTTCGACCATGGGCTTGCTACTCCGGGGGGATTCGGGAAGCGCGACAGTCTGACAGGGAGGGCTTTCATGTCAACTGGAGCCTGTCATTCTTAGTTGACGAACGCCATTTAATCCTTGAAATACATGAGGTTGATCGTAATCTGGGCGAGCTTCGAAACCGTAGCCGCTATGATGGTCCTCCACTGAACCCCGAGGAGCTTGAACGATGAGTGCAGGACAAGGCAGCACCGGCAACGTGCTTGCGGCTATCTGCAGCTTTTTTATTCCCGGCCTGGGGCAGCTGGTCCAGGGACGCCTTTTGAAGGCTTTCATCATGTTTGTGCTGGCCGGCATCCTGTGGATTTTCTGGCTGGGCTGGATCATCCATCTGTGGTCGATCCTCGACGCGGCGTTGTTCAAGCCGCAGGGCTGAACCCAGGGGAGTCAAGCGCATGGATGCGCCAACATGGTGGAAGAAACTGTCGCGGCTGGGCCTGCCTTGGCGCTGCCAGCTTTGCGGCGCTCCCGGTGCCGAAGGCATCGACCTTTGCGATGGCTGCATCGCCGATCTGCCACGAAACACGATCTGTTGCGCGCGTTGCGCCTTGCCGCTGACGTCGCCGGCCGCGCTCTGCGGCGCATGCCAGCGTCGATTGCCGCCGTGGGATGAGGCCTGGGCACCGTTCGTTTACGGCTGGCCGCTCGACCGGCTGGAGGCGCGCTTCAAGTTCGGCGACGATCTTGCCTGCGGCCGTAGCCTGGCAAAGCTGTGGCGCGATACGCCCTTGCCGCTGGATCGTCCCGAGTTGATCCTGCCGGTACCGCTGCATCGTCGACGTCTGCGCGAGCGTGGCTACAACCAGGCGTTGGAGCTGGCCAGGCCCCTGGCGCGTGCTTTGTCCGTGCCATTGCGCCATGACGTGCTGGTGCGCAACCGTGCCAGCGCGCCGCAAACCGAACTCGATGCACGGACCCGACAACGCAACGTGCGTAAAGCGTTTGCGTTGAAACCTACAGAGGTGCTGCCGGCGCATGTTGTCATCGTCGATGACGTCATGACTACCGGTGCCACGTTGGCCGAATGCGCGCGTACGGTGAAGCGCGCCGGGGTGGCACGTGTGGATGTCTGGGCGTTGGCGCGAGCACCGGCACGGCGCAGCTGATCCACATCCGCGGATATGGATCAGCTACGCGCTACTATCCTCACTCGAGCCAGCACTCTGTCGTGTGATCAGGAAGCCATCATGAAAACCATCGGCATCATTGGCGGCATGAGCTGGGAATCGTCGGCGGCTTATTACCGCCTGCTCAATCAACACGCCAAGTCGCGCCTGGGCGGGCACCACAATGCGCGCTCGTTGATGGTGACGGTGGACTTTGCGCCGGTCGAAGCCGCGCAACGCGCAGGCGATTGGGATGGCCTGGGCCATCAGCTCGCGGCTGCCGCGGTGCAGCTCGAACGCGGCGGGGCTGATATCGTGCTGTTGGCGACCAACACCATGCATCGTGTGTATGAGGCGATCGAAAAGGCGATTGCCGTCCCCTTCCTGCATATCGCCGACCCGACCGGCATCGCCTTGAAAGTTGCCGGCGTCGAGAAGGTGGCCCTCCTCGGCACGCGCTACACGATGGAGCAGGATTTCTATATCGGGCGCTTGCGCGACAAGTTCGACCTGGATGTACTGGTGCCCGACGAAGCACAGCGCGGCGACGTGCATCGCATCATCTACGACGAGCTTTGCCACGGCGATATCCGCGCAGCTTCACGCGATGTTTATCGCGGCATCATCGATATCTTGGCGGCACGCGGCGCGCAGGCTGTCATTCTCGGCTGTACCGAAATCGGACTGCTGATCAAACCGGAAGACGCGACGCTGCCCCTGTTCGACACCGCCGCATTGCATGCGCAAGCGGCGGTCGACTGGTCGATCGATACGAAGTAGGGTTCAGCCCGGCCAGGCCGAGCCGCGAATCACACTGCAGAAATTGCCGCGAACGAAGCGGGCGTCCTTGTCCGCCAGAACATCGGCTTTCACGTTGCCAAAAGTCGTCTCCGGCTTGTGCTGGATGCCGTTGTAGAACGCCTGGATGATGTCTTCCTTGAAGTGCTCGCTGCGCGGGTGCGCATGCACGACCGCCTCGCGCTCGGCATCGCTGTATTCGGGATAGGTGAGCCCCAGCACATCCATCTCGACGCCCGCGGTAACCAGCGCAACTACCGGGTGCATGTGTTGCGGAATGCTTGGGGTGGTGTGCAATGCAATTGCCGTCCACACCGTGTCGATATCGCTCTGCGCGATACCGTGGCGGCGCAGAAAGTCGCGCGCCGCGTTGGCGCCGTCGACTTCGAAGCGCTCGTTGCTGCTGCTGTGTTTCGCGGTCAGGCCCATGTCGTGAAACATGGCGCCGGTGTAGAGCAGTTCGGGGTCGAACGAGAGGTCGCGGTGTTTGCCGGCCAAGGCGCCGAAGTAGTACACGCGGCTGGAATGGTGGAAAAGCAGTGGCGACTCGGTATCGCGCACCAGTTCGGTCACTTCGCGCGCCAGCGCGCTGTCGGGGATGCGAATGCCGTCGATGGAAAGGCTCATGGCCTGGCTCCGGTTGGGGTGTAAGCACAGGCTAGAACCCTGCTATCGTGTCCTCAATCGACGTAATACGACAAATTCTGCCATTTGCGTGCCGGAACGGCCGCAGGAGTCGTGATGACCCATAAGCCGCGTCTGATAGCCATGTTGGCCACCCCGGGCGTGCAGTTACTCGATGTGGCCGGTCCGCTGGATGTCTTTGCCGAGGCCAATGTGCAGGCCGGCCGGGCACTTTATGAGCCGCGGGTCGTCGCCACGCGGGCGGGCGAGTTGCGCAGCTCATCGGGCGTACGGCTGGCGCCCGATAGCGTGCTCGGCCGGGGCGACGACCAACGTTTCGATACCTTGTTGGTGGCCGGCTCGCCGCACGCGGAGCAGGAGCGCTTTGCACCGACGGCGTTGGATTGGCTGCGCCGTCATGCGCGCATCGCGCGTCGTTATGGTTCGGTATGCAGCGGTGCGTTCATGCTGGCGGCTGCCGGCTTGCTGGAGCGCCGCCGTGTCACCACGCACTGGGCGGTTGCCGAACGGCTGGCAAGCGAGTACCCGGCGACCCAGGTCGATGTCGATGCGATCTTCGTGCGTGACGGCAAGCTGCGCACCGCTGCCGGCGTCACCGCGGGCCTGGATATGGCCTTGGCGCTGGTCGAGGAAGACCACGGACACGAACTGGCGACCGCGGTGGCCGCGCAACTGGTGATGTTCTTTCGCCGGCCAGGTGGGCAGCTATCGTTTAGCCGCCACGGTGAGGCGGTGCCGGCGGGACGCTCGGCCTTGCAGGAGGTGCAGCGCTGGGTTGCCGCCCATCCCGCGGAAGATCACAGCGTCACCGCGCTGTCTGCACGGATGCACTTGAGCCCGCGCCATTTTGCCCGGCTGTTTCGCAGCGAAGTCGGCATGACGCCGGCCGCCTGGGTGGAGGCGTCGCGCATTGCCACCGCGCGGCGCCTGCTGGAAGGCGAGCACGCCGCGCCCAAACAAGTGGCCGCGCTGTGCGGGTTTGCGGATGCCGATACGCTGCGACGCGCATTCCGCCGGCATGTGGGTATCACACCGGCGGAATATCGTAAGCGCTACACCGGCTAACTACGCACTACGACTTGAAGTCGATGTAGATCGGATTGCCGATCAGCAACAGCTTGCCCGAGGCATCTCTCACCTCGACACGCAACCAGTGCGGCGCGCCATCGGCGGTCCAGCGGAAAGGCAGGTGCTGATCCGCGCTGTCGATCGCCATCTCTCCTTGCGGCAGCGGCTTGCCATCCAGTAGCACGACTACGCGTGCATCGGCGACGTGCGTGACATGCGCTTCGAAATCGACGGCTGTGCCGGCGCCGGCAACAAGGTTGCCACCCATGTCCGCTTGCCGGTCACCGGACCGGGCATGCCATTCGAGCAGGCGATCGCGGCTGCCTTGCACGTCGATAAAAACCCGCCCGGACCGGATGCCGTCGAGGATCGCAGGCATCGACAACGCCTGTGCATGCACCACCGTGGTCGGTATGCCGGTGGGATTGGTGCCGATCCCGGGGGCATCCTGGAAGGCGTTGTGGTTGTCGCTGCCACCAATGCCGGTCAGGCGATACCCCTTGGCCAGCTGCTGTTCCCAGAACGGCAGGGCTGACGACGGTGTGTCCGCATCGCTGCCGTTGACGATCTCGATGGCTTGCACGCTTCGCATGTCGATAGGCGGATTGGGCATCCAGCCACAGCCCATGCAGGCTTCACCACCCGGGCGAATCGCATGATTGATCGACAGCAGACCGTGCAGCGGCTGCAGTGCCTTGGCCAGTGCATTCCAATCCGGGACATCCTTGCTGCCGACGCGAAAGTCGACCGGCGCAGTCGTGCCGAACAGATTGGCGTGACCGCTGAAGGTGGTGATCTCACGCCCTGGAATAAGCAACAGGCGGTCGAAGTACGGTTGCAACTCGAGCATCGCGTTCGCGTGCGACACCGTGTTGTGGTCGGTCATCGCGATGAAGGCGAGGCCACGCTGCGCGGCAGCCTGCACCGTGAAGAACAGTGGGCAAGGAACCTTCACGCCACTCTGGCTCTTGCAGCTTCCGTCGCTATGCGCCGTATGCATGTGCAGGTCGCCACGGTACCAGCCGGGGGCGTTGCTTAGTGGCGCGTGTAACACTGTCGGCATCCACGCGGGATCCGTCGCGTGGCCGAACCAGATGCGGGCCTCGTAGGTCGCATGGCTGGTTTCACGAATATTGGGTATGCCGAGCACCAGCGTCCAGCGCCCGGCGCGTATCGCCCCCGGCAGATAGGACGGCGTGGCATCGGTGGCCGACACGGTGAACAGGTGCTTGCTGCCGCCGCTCCAACCACGAAAGCCATCCTGGCCACGAAAGCCGTCCGGGCCGAGCAGCCCCAGATCGATCGTCGTGCGTTCCGTATCGTGGCCGGTGTACTCGAACTGCACGGTGATACGCGTCGTGCCGGCTGGCACGTCGAAAGGCAGGTTGCGGTAGGTGTGGTTGTCGTGGCCTTGCAGCGTGCCGTGCAACACCAGGTCGGGTGTCTCGGCGTCGGCGGCGTGGCTGCTTTCCAGAACACCGAGCAGCAGGATCAGAAGGGCAAAGAGATTGACGAGCAGACGCAGGTGACGCTGATTCATGGGGTCATACCAAGGGAACTGTCATAGACGGTCCGTTGGCGACGTCGAGGTGGACAACGAATCCACCTCGACGTCGCCATGGGTCACGCGTCAGAAGCGATACATGATGGCTGCACGATAGGCACGTCCAAGAATCGGACGAGCAATGAACGTATTGGCCCCCGCATCTGCGCTCTGCAACTCACCCGCACGCGGGTTGCCTTCGGTCAGGCCCTCCGAATTGGTGATGTTGTCCACATAGAAGTACAGCGAGCAGATCCGCGAGATGTCATAGCGTGCACTGGCGCTGAGCACATCGTACGAAGGCAGCCGCACCGAGTTGGCCGTATCCACAAATCGTGCGCCTTCGTATTCGTAGGCCAGCTGCAGCCGCAGCCTGCCATCGAGCAGATTCACGCCGGGCACGATGCGATAACTGACCTTGGGCACGCGGATCAGCTGGTTGTCGACGAAATCCCGAAGCACGGGGGCGCCATTGACCAGTTCGGTATAGGTCAGGTTCTTGTATTCGGGATCCTGCAGCGTGCCGGTGACCTGTACATCGAACCAGCTGGTCGGATACCAGGTGCCTTCCAGTTCCAGGCCGGTGGTCTTGGTATTGGCATAGCCTTGCTGCACCGTGGAAGCGCCCGAGTTCGGGTTGAAGACGTAGTTGCTGAACGACACATCGTTGTACTTGGTGTAGAACGCGGTGGCGTACAGGTCCAGCTGGCGGTCCGAATACTTGTAGCCGACCTCGCCCAGCTTCATCGTCTGTGTCAGCGGCGTGGCGCTCGGGTTGGTGATGTAGGTGCTCAGGTTGGGCAGGCGGAAGGTCGGCGTCCAGCGCGCGAACAGGCCCTGACGATCGGAGAACTGCCAGTTCGCGCCGATCGTCCAGCCAAGCTTGTTGAACGTGTGATCCCAGGCGGTGTACTGCCCGTTGCCCTCGATGATCTGCGACGTCGCAGGCGTACCCAGGTTGACCGTCTGTTTCAGCTCGGTATTGCCGCGGGTATTGACCTGCTCCCAGCGGGCGCCGGCATCGATGCGCAGCTTGTCGGTCACCTGCCATTCGTCCGAGACATAGAACGCGTTCGTAGTGGAAATGCCGCTGGCGTTCTCCCACTCGTAACCGTACTTGTAGATGCCGTGATCGGTCAGCGTGGACACCGGCTGGCCGGCTGCATTGACGGCGACCAGATCCAGCAGGCGCGCGTTGTCCTGCGTGTCCAGCAGCACGGTCGAGGAGTAGCGGCTGAACGACTGGTCGAAGCGCGCGTAGTAATAGCCGAACGTCACGTCGTGGCTTTGATCGCCGATATCGAACTTGCGCATGAAGCGCGTGTCGTTGATCAGCTCCTTCACCGGCATCGTCACGCCGCGCAGGCCGCCAATGATGACCAAGCCATTGCCGTTTTGATTCGCGTTATTGAATACCTGGGACGGGTTGTCGACGTAACGCAGCTGCAGACCGGTCGCCCCGGCCGGCATCGACGACTTGGCGGAGGCGAGAAACGTATCGGCGCTCTCCACGGTATTGGGGAACATGCCGTTTCGCTGGGTATGCGTGTCGTCGTAACGCAGCGATTCGGCCAGCTTCCAATCATCGCCCAGGTCGTAATCGAACTTGAGTGTCAGCTGGTCGCGTTTGACGTGCGTGCCTTCGCTATTGTCGAAGTTGTAGAGGCTGCCGTCGCCCTCTTTCATCTGGATATGCTCGGTTTCCGGTCCGGCCAGCGTGCCGAAGTTGCCGTCAAAACCAGGCACGGCGCGGATCTTGCCATCGGGGTAAGTGCGCATCGGGATACCGAGGTAAAGCGCGACCTTGTCGTCCAGGTGCTTGTAGTCGACGCTGAAGCGGCCGTGCTCGAAATCCTTGGCCAGGTTCACGCGAAACTGACCGCCCTCGTCGGCATTGAAACCCGGATCGCGAATACCGCTGTCGATGCGGTAAAAGCTGCCCAGGCCCAACTTCCAGCCGTCACCGATGGGCGTGCCGTACCACATGTCGGCGCGGCTGAGACCGTAGTCGCCCACCGTGTACTTGAAGATGCCTTCAGGCGTGTCGCCAACCTGGCGCGGAATAAAGTTGATCGCACCGGCCGGCGCATTCGAATAGAACACTGACGACGGGCCGCCACGCACCACTTCGATGCGTTCGATGGTTTCATCCAGTCGAAAGGCCTGATCGGCGTTGAGATAACCCAACGCTGGATCATGCTGCACCGGAATGCCATCTTCGAGCAGATTGACCGAGCCGAAGCCGTCCACTGGAATACCGCGCGCACGAATATTGCCGCTGGCTTCGCCGCCCGACGCCTCGACCCAGAAGCCGGGGACCGATTTCATCGCCTCGGTGACTGACGTGGGGGCCTGCATGCGCAGCCGGTCTTCGTCGATCGTGGTAATCGAATAGCTGGTCTGTGCTTTCGTGCGTGTCTCGACACCGGAGCGCGCGGTTACGACGATACTGTCGAGGTTTTTTGCGTCCTTGCTGCTCTTGTCGCTCGTGGTCGCGGCGCTCGGATCGGGTGCCTGTTGCGCGGAAACATGAAAGGTCGCGCTGGCCATCGTGCCTGCCAGCATGGCAAGGCCAATGGCCCGGGAAAGTGAGGTCGTACGCAAGGCGGTAACTCCGGGAATGGGTGGGGATTCACGGAGCCGCGCACACACCCGCGCCGATCACGTCACGATGACGATCGGTAGATACGGGCAATGCCTGCCCTGCAATCTGTTGTTGCTCGCCGCTCCCCTGGCCGACGCGAGCTCCGAGATCGCAAATAGTAGACGCAAGCTATTACAGTTAAGCAGACGTTACCATGACAGTGCGTCTTCATTTCGTTTGGACGTCCAAATCCTTACATGAAGTCGTCATATTTTTCGATGCGTGTCTTGCATATGAGCTTTGCGGCAAGCGCATTGATTTAGTAGTGAGTGAAGAGGAGTGAGGAGTGAGAGAGCGCGATGTGTGTTCTACGCATGGCTCGCATCCAGACACTTATTGCTCCCTTATTGGACGTTTGCGTCGTCCCAGCGCAGCATGATGCGTTCGCCAGCGTGCGCATGGCCCTCGACATCGAGCGGGAATAGCGTGCAGACCTTGGGCCGAACAATCAGGTCGTGGCCGTGCTGCAAACTCAGGCGTCCCAGGTTGTCGCTGGCGACATCGGCTTCGAGTTCGTGGACGGGGTCGCGCAGGCCCAGTTCCAGATGCGTCACGCTGCCGGCGGGGTAGATGTGCTGCAGTCGGGCCTGCCATGCGTTGCCATCGCCGTGGGTGGAGAGCGTGAGGTGCTCCGGTCGAACATACGCCACAGCACGCTCATAGCGACCTTCCCACGGGTCTTCGCATAGCTCCATGGTTCCGCAGACTAACTGGGTGCCGCGCCGCTCCACCGGCAGCTTGTTGACCTTGCCGATAAATTCGCACACGAACGGCGTGGCTGGCTGCTGGTAAATCATGTCGGGCGTATCGACCTGCTCGATGCGGCCGTTATTCATTACCGCAATGCGGTCGGCAAGTTCGAGTGCCTCTTCCTGGTCGTGCGTGACGAAGACCGTGGTGAGCTGAAGCTCTTCATGCAGGTGTCGCAACCAGCGGCGCAATGAAATGCGCACTTGAGCGTCGAGTGCGCCAAACGGTTCGTCGAGCAACAGCAAGTCCGGTTCCACAGCCAGTGCGCGTGCCAGCGCAACGCGCTGGCGCTGGCCGCCGGAAAGTTGTGCGGGATAGCGTTTGCCGAAGCCCTCCAGATGCACGCGCTTGAGCAGCTTTTCCACGCGGTCGTCGATCTCGCTACGTGATGGCCGGGAACGCAAGGGGCGGACGCGCAAGCCGAATGCGACGTTCTCCGCGACGGTCATATGGCGAAACAGGGCGTAGTGCTGAAACACCAGGCCGACGTTGCGTTGGCGCGCGGTCACCTTCAGCAGATCGCGCTCGTCCTGCGTGACGCTGCCGCTTTCCGGGTAATCCAAGCCGGCCAGAATGCGCAACAGCGTGGTCTTGCCCGAACCGGAGGGGCCAAGCAACGCAAGAAATTCGCCCTGCTCGATATCCAGGCTGACGTTGTCGAGCGCGGCCGATCCGGCAAAGCGGCGACTGAGATGGGAAAGTTTCAGCGTCATCGATTCTCTCAGTGCCTGGCGGCGTTATGCGAGGCGATCTGATCGCCGTAGCGCCATTCGAGTACGGCCTTTAGCGCCAGGGTCAGCAAGGCCAGCATCGCCAGCAGCGAAGCGACGGCGAACGCACCGACATAGTCGTATTCGTTGTAGAGCACCTCGACCTCCAGCGGCATCGTGGTGGTCAACCCGAGGATATGCCCGGAAACCACCGAGACCGCGCCGAATTCGCCCATCGCGCGCGCATTGCACAACAGCACGCCGTACAGCAGCGCCCAGCGGATATTGGGCAGCGTCACGCGGAAAAACATCTGCCAGCCATTGGCGCCGAGCACGCGCGCGGCTTCTTCCTCTTCGGTACCCTGGGCCTGCATCAGCGGGATCAGTTCACGGGCGACGAAGGGCAGGGTGACGAATACCGTGGCCAGCACCAGTCCGGGAACGGCGAAGATGATGTCGATGTTGCGTTTGTCCAGCCACGGTCCGAACCAGCCGTGCGCGCCGAACAGCAAGACATAAAGCAGGCCGGAAATCACCGGTGACACCGAAAACGGCAAATCGATAAAGGCGCCGAGAATGGATTTACCGGGGAAGTCGAAGCGCGCCATCGCCCAGGCCGCGGCAACGCCGAACACCAGGTTCAGCGGCACGGCAATGACTGCCACGAGCAAGGTGAGCCGCATCGAATCCAGCGCTTCGGGCTGCGCCATGGCATGAAAATAGGCCTTGAACCCTTGTTGCAGTGCTTCGTAGAACACCGTCGCCAACGGCAGCAGCAGAAACACGATCAGGAAAATCAGCGCCACACCGATCAAGCCGGCATGCGCAAGCTTCCGTGGCCACGCAGTGGGGCGGGTGGTCGGCTTCATCGACGGATCTCCGTCCAGCGTTGGCTCCAGCGTTGCAGCCGCGAGACGGCAATCAGCAGCAGCAAGGAGAACGCGAGCATGACCACGCTAAGCGTCGCCGCGCCGGCGTAGTCGAACTGTTCGAGCTTCTGCACGATCAGCAACGGCGCGATCTCGGAGCGCTTGGGAATATTGCCGGCGATAAAGATGACCGAACCGTATTCGCCGACGGCGCGCGCCAGTGCCAGGGCAAAACCGGTGAGCAGCGCCGGCACCAGCATCGGCAGGATCACCCGGAAGAAGGTTTGCGCTCGCGTGGCCCCCAGGCTCATGGCAGCCTCTTCGACATCGTTCTCAAGCGCCTCGAGTACCGGCTGCAAGGTGCGCACCACGAAAGGGAAGCCGACGAAGATCATCGCCACCAGCACGCCCAGCGGCGTATAGGCGACATGAATGCCCAGCGGCTCCAGCCAGCGGCCGAGCCAGCCGTTGGGCGCATAGATCGCGGTCAGCGCGATACCCGCTACCGCGGTGGGCAGGGCGAACGGCAGGTCGATCAAGGCGTCGAGCAGGCGCCGGCCGGGAAACCGATAACGCACCAGCACCCATGCCACCAGCAAGCCGATGGCGGCATTGATCAGGGCCGCTAACAGGGCGCCGCCAAAGCTCAGCTTCAGTGCGGCCAGCGTGCGACCGGAGCCGAGCAGGTGGGTCAATGCATCCCAGCCGATGCCCGATGCCTTGGCGATCAGTGCCGCCAGTGGCAGCAACACGATCAGGCTCAGATAAACGATGGTATAGCCGAGGCTCAGACCGAACCCGGGCAGGAGGCGGCGCTTCATCAGAAGCCTCCGTTAGCGCCGAAATGATCGAATACGCCGCCATCGCGGAAGAACTTGTCCTGCGCTTGCTGCCAGGTGCCGAACATCTCGCCCAGGGTGAAGGTGGCGATCGGCGGAAACTGCGCGGCATAGGCTCCGGCGGCAGTCATCGAACGCGGGCGATAATAGTTTTTCGCCGCGAGCAATTGTCCTTGCGGTGAATACAGGAACTGCAAATACGCCTGCGCCAGCGCGCGCGTGCCGTGGCGGTCGACATTCTTGTCCACGATCGCCACCGGTGGCTCGGCCAGGATGCTGATCGACGGTCGGATGATTTCGAAGTCGTTCTCGCCCAGACGTTGTTTCGCGAGCATCGCTTCGTTCTCCCACGCCAGCAGGACATCGCCGATGCCGCGTTGGGCAAACGTGCTGGTTGCGCCGCGTGCACCGGCATCCAGCACGGGTACGTGCTTGTACAGCGTACGCACAAAAGCGCGCGTCTCGTCCTCGTTGCCGTGGTACTTCTTCAGTGCATAGCCCCATGCCGCAAGGAAATTCCAGCGCGCACCGCCGGAGGTCTTCGGATTGGGCGTAATCACCTGCACGCCGGGTTTGAGCAGGTCGTCCCAGTCGTGGATGTGCTTCGGGTTGCCCTTGCGCACCATGAAAACAATCGTGGAGGTATAGGGTGTGGCATGGTCGGGCAAGCGCTGCTGCCAGTTCTTCGCCAGCCAGCCGCGTGCCGCGATGGCATCGATATCGTAGGCAAGCGCCAGCGTCACCACGTCCGCGCGCAGGCCTTCCGAGACGGAGCGGGCTTGCTTGCCCGAACCGCCATGGGACATGTGAATCGATACATCGTCGCCGTGCTGCTGCTTCCACTGCGCGGCAAACGCTTCGTTGATGTCCCGATACAGTTCACGCGTGGGGTCATAGGACACATTGAGCAGGCTCACATCCGCCGCCCGCGAAGCCGTCGCCGCGAGGCACAGGGCGAGCAGAGCGGTGGATACAAGACGAGGCAGCATGCGGTTCCCAGGGTGAAAGGCGCGATTCGGCGCGGCGATTCGCCGGCCCAGTTATCGCCGATGTTCCCGATCCGGATGTTAAGCGTGGGTTGACGCTATCGTGATCAGCGAAATGCGAGCGCCAGTACGATGCCGATCCACAGCACCATGCCCAGCCAGTTGTTGTTGCGAAAGGCCGTCAGGCAGGCCTGGCGATCGCGCGTACGGATCGACCAGAGCTGCCAGGCGAACAGACCGAGTGCGACGACCAGCGCCAGCCAGTACAACCCGCCGAGGTTCGCGCGCTGGCCGACGAACAGCATGGCCAGCGCGAACGTGCCCATCAGAATGCCCAGGATGGGCAGATCCGCGTCGCCGAAAAGGATCGCGGTGGATTTGGCGCCCGCCTTGATGTCCTCGTCGCGATCGACCATGGCGTACTGGGTGTCGTAGATCACCGACCACAGGATATTGGCGATAAACAACAGCCATCCCAGCGGCGGGACAGTGTTTGAAACAGCCGCGAAGGCCATCGGAATGGACCAGCCGAACGCGGCGCCCAGCACGACCTGCGGCAGATTCGTGTAGCGCTTGGTAAAGGGATAGACCGCCGCCAACGCGGCACCGCCGAACGACAACAGGATCGTGAACTTGTTGGTGAACAGCACCAGCACGAACGCGAACACCAGCAGCGCGGCGAAGACGATCAGCGCTTCGCGCGGCGTCACGCGCCCACTGGCGATCGGCCTGCCCGCCGTGCGGGCCACCTGGGGATCGAGCTTGCGATCGGCAAAATCGTTGATTGCGCAGCCGGCCGCGCGCATCGCGAACACGCCCAGGGTAAAGATCACCAGCAATTTGATCGGCGGGAAATCACCCGCCGCCAGCCACAGCGCCCACCAGGTCGGCCACAGCAGCAGCAGCGCACCGATCGGCCGATCCATGCGCGTAAGCACCAGATAGTCCAGGGCCTTCTCGCGCACCCGCGGCGGCAACTTCTGCAGCAGCCAGTCCAGCACGCGCGTGGCGCGCGTGGAACTGTCGGCTGGGCGTATGGCCGTTTTCTTCGCCGGCGGCGTCCCAACCCGCGCACGTGGTGCGTTAGCAGGGGCCGGGGTACGTCTTGGGCGCTTGCGTGGAGTCGGAGCCATGGACGGGAAGTTTACCGTGCCGGCCGGGCCACAGGGTGTGGATCGCATCGAGGTCTGTCGATGCCGGTGCCGTCTAGATCATTTTAACCATCGACCCAGGCGCGACTTGGCCTGCTCATGGGGCATCGTGCACGAGTCCGCTACGGCCATTTCGCCACGCGTGACACCTTCCAATACCGCTAGCCGTTGGTGTAACGAGTCGTAGCTTTCGACATCAACCAGATAGGCGCCAGGAAGACCATATTCAGCGATAAGGATGGGTTCCTTATCTTTCTCGATTTCCGCCAGCAGTTCCTGGGCACGCCACTTCAATGTGGTAACTGTTTCTATGCGCATGGAACGACATTACAGTGATATTTGGCGGCCTCGCAACCGGCATTATTCGTCGGGTTCGATATGTTCGAAATCCACCAGGTCACCGCGATCGCCGTAGATATAAAGGCGTTTTTTTACGTGCGGGTAATCGCAGATGTCCTGTTCCAGGCGTTGCCCGGCCACCAGCATGGTCAGGGGTTCCGAGCCAGTGTTCTTCAGGACATGCGCGACGCCGCCACGCGGAAAGCCCAGGAAGTCGCCGGGACCGATGGTATGGATCTGCTCGTCGATAAGCGCCTCGCCCGTGCCTGAGAGCACATAGACGAATTCTTCTTCGTAAAGGTGGCGGTGATACTCGCTCGATTCGTGCCCGGGCATCAGCGTAATCAGATGCACGCCTAGCTGGGTCAGACCGGTGAGGTCGCCGAGCGACTTGCGCAGGCGGATGGCGTTGGGGTTGAGCGTGTGCGGCCGGACTTGCGCTTCCATCGCGGCGATGGCGTCGGCCTTCAATAGTTCGCGTGGTGTGTTCGACATGCTGGACCTGGCGGAAGGCAGGAGTCCAACACATTAGCAGTGTGTGGGCGGTCGCGACTGAAGTCGCTCCTACAAACTGAGGAAGGCCCCGCTATCTTGTAGGAGCGGCTTCAGCCGCGACCAGCCGTGACGCGACTGAAGCCGCCCCCGCAAACGCCGATCAGCCCTTCTTACAGATCGACTTCTTGTCCGGATACGTCTTCACGCACCAGTCCTGCCATTCCTTGCGGTTGGTGGCGCGCGTGGCGGGATCGGAGCCGTTGTAGACGAACTCGAAACTCTTGCCGGTAATCTGGTTCAGCAGCGCCGCGAGTGCGTCATGCACCACTTCGGGCGAGTACATGCGCTGACCTTGCTCGGTTTTCTTCGAGTCGACGATCACGATGTTCTTCAGCGTCATGTTCTTGTCGCCGAGCGGACGCATGTCGCCCAGGTGGCTGACCAGGTAGGGCACGCCGTTTTCACCGTACGACTCCAGGCGCAGGAAGGCTTCCGCTTCGGTCTGCGAGCTGGTGGTCTGGTCCACCAGCGTCGTTATCTGGCTGGCAAGCGTCGTGCGCTTGGTATTGCCGCAGCCGGCGAGCAATACAGCGGTAACAGACACGAGCAGGACAAGCTTCTTCATGGGTACTCCTTTACGACACTGTATGAAAGAACGAAACGGGCGCAGCCGGCCGTGTGCAGCGGCGGGCAGGCATGGAAGGACAAGCGGGAAAGGCGCGGCAAGGCGAGACGCCGGCGCAAACGGAAAACGTTGTAACAAAGCGCGACGCCGACCGGGGGCCGGTATCGTCGGTTCGCATCCCATCGTTGTTGGCATCTCGTTCCATGACGCTATCCACCCTGATCGCACATAAATCCGATGGGGCGGCGCCAGGCGTCCGCTCGATGAACCATCAGATTTCCCCTGGCGCGTACCGATTAAGCTACGGGTACGTCTACATTCGACGCCCGGATAATGCCACGGAATGAGCGGCCATAGGCAAGACCCTGTTCCGCAAATAAGCGGCGAGAGGGGCTATATCGCACCCAGGCACCATCACGGCGCTTTACCCTTAGACCAGAAAATGCCCACCAAAATCAGGGCAATGGCGTCGGCCCAGCCTTCCAGAGCCCAAGGCAGGCTCCAATCCGGGCCGCAGGTTTTTGCGGGGTGTCAGTGCCCTGGGATCTTCAATCCTGCAATAGCAGACGGTAGGCAGGATTCGAGGTTTCGTTCTTGTACGGATAGCCGAGCCTGGAAAGGAACTGGGTAAACACCTCGCGCTCCTCCGTCGGCACCTGGATACCGACCAGGATGCGACCGTAATCGGCACCGTGGTTGCGGTAATGAAACAGGCTGATATTCCAGTCCGGATGCATATGATCGAGAAAGCGCGTGAGTGCACCGGGACGTTCGGGGAAATCGAAGCGGTAGAGCTGTTCGTCATGGGCCAACGCGGAACGACCGCCGACCATATGGCGCAGGTGCAGCTTGGCCAATTCGTCGTCGGTCAGATCGAGAGCAGCGAAACCTTCGGCCTGAAACGCTTGCAGCAGCGTGGTGTTCTCCGCATGGTTGCGCGTCTGGATGCCGACGAAGATATGCGCATCGGTGGCGTTGCCGATGCGGTAGTTGAACTCGGTGATATTGCGATCGCCAAGCGTTGCGCAGAAGCGGCGAAAGCTGCCGCGCTCCTCGGGAATGGTGACGGCAAAAATCGCCTCATGGCGCTCGCCGACTTCCGCGCGTTCGGCAACGAAGCGCAGGCGGTCGAAGTTGAGATTGGCGCCGGAAACGATCGCAGCCAAGGTTTCGTTGTGCACCTGCGTACGTGCGACATATTGCTTGAGCCCCGCCAGCGCCAGGGCGCCGGACGGTTCGGGCACGCTACGCGTTTCGTGAAAGATATCGCGGATCGCCGCACATATCGCATCCGTATCCACGCGCAAGACCTCATCGACATACTTGCCGCATAGTGCGTAGGTCCGTTCGCCGGCCTGCTTCACGGCGGTGCCGTCGGCGAACAGTCCGACTTCATCCAGCGCGATGCGTTTTCCCGCTTCCAGCGAGCGCGCCATGGCATCGGCGTCGTTGGCCTGCACGCCGATGATGCGTATCTCGGGACGCAATGCCTTTACATACGCCGCGATGCCGGCGATCAGTCCGCCACCGCCGATCGGCACGAAGATCGCATGCAGAGACTTGGGGTGCTGCCGCAATATCTCCATGCCGATCGTGCCCTGGCCGGCGATGACGTCCAGGTCGTCGAACGGATGGACCAGGGTGAAATCATGCTGGGTCTGCAATAACGCCGCGTGCGCCTGGGCGTCGCTATAGGAATCGCCGGCCAGCACGACAGTGACCGCCGAGCCGCCGAAGCGTCGTACCGCATCGACTTTTACCTGCGGCGCCGTCACCGGCATCACGATGGTCGCGCGGATGCCGAGTTTTGCTGCGGCCAGTGCGACGCCCTGCGCGTGATTCCCCGCGGAAGCCGCAATGACACCGCGCGCTCGCTGGGCATCGTCCAGCGTAGCCATCTTGTTGTACGCGCCGCGCAGCTTGAACGAGAACACCGGCTGCTGGTCTTCGCGTTTGAGCAGGATATGTTGCCCCAGACGAGCCGACAGCAGCGGCGCATGTTCCAATGCCGTCTCGCGCGCTACGTCGTAGACCTGAGCCGATAGCACGCGACGCAGCAAGTCATGCTGCGTATCGGCGAGATCGATCGTGTCGTCGGCAAGTGCGCTCATGAATGCAGCAGGGATACCGGGCGGCTGACCTCGATGACGTCGACCAGTTTGCGCGTCTGTTCGATGATCTGCTGCACGGTAGCTTCCGCTCCATGCATGACCAGGGTCAGCTGGGATACGCCGGGATCCTGGGTGATGGCAACCGTCAGCGAATCGATATTGCAGTTGCGCGCGGCAAACAGCCCGGCGACACGGACCAGGGCACCGGCTTCGTTCTGCAACAGGATGGAGAGTGTATGTTTCATGGTCACTTCAGAACATGTCGGTCGTGGAGGCGTGCGCAGTTGCGCTGTCGCGTGCGGCGATAAAGTCGCCGGTAATCATCTGCGCGTAGCTGGCGCCAGGGCCGACCATCGGATACACGCCGGCGTCCGGATCGATCAGCACTTCCAGGAAGGCCGGCCCGGGGAAGGCGATGAACTCCGCGACCATGTCGGCCACCTCCTCGGGACGCTCCAGCCGTTTAGCCCATTCGAAGCCATCGGCTTGCGCGGCCTTGATGAAGTCCTTGCGATGCAGGCTCTTGTCCGACGAGGCGAAGCGGCCCTTGAAAAACAGCTTCTGCCACTGCCGCACCATGCCATCGCCAAAGTTGTTCAGCACGACGATCTTGACCGGCAGTCCGTAGGTGGTCACGGTTTCCAGCTCGCCGAGATTCATGCGGATGCTGGCATCGCCGTCGATATCGATCACGATGCTGTCGCGTCGCGCGAATTGTGCGCCGATGGCGGCGGGAAGGCCGAAACCCATCGTGCCCATCGAGCCGGAGCTGAGCCAGTGACGCGGCTCGCGAAAGTCGAAGTACTGTGCCGACCACATCTGGTGCTGGCCGACGCCGGTACTGATGATGGCGCGGCCCTGCGTATGGCGGTTAATCTCCTCGATCACCGCATACGGCTGCACCAGGGAGCTTTCGCGGTCATAGCCCAGGGCATGGATCTGCTTCAGCTCGGCGATGTGCGCGTGCCACGGTGCATAGCGTGCCGTGCTGTCACGATGCAGGCCGTGCTTTTCGCCGTAATCGCAGAGCCGATGCAGCGAGCTGCGCAGGTCGCCGATATGCCGCCAGTCGACGGCCTTGACCTTGCCGATTTCGGCCGGGTCGATATCGATCTGTGCGACCGTGCGTGCACGCGGTGCAAACTGGTCGGGGACGCCGGCGACCCGGTCGTCGAAGCGCGCGCCGAGCGCAAAAAGAAAATCGCAGTCCTCCACCGCATAGTTGGCATACGCGGTGCCGTGCATGCCGAGCATGTGCAGGGCCAGCGGCTCGGTGGTGTCGTAAGCACCCAGCGCCATCAAGGTAGTAGTGACGGGAAAGCCAAACGTATCGACGAAACGCTTCAGTGCATCGGCCGCACCGGAGGCAATCACGCCGCCGCCGGCATAGATCAAGGGGCGCTTGGCGGTGGACAACGCTTGGAAGAACGCAGCGCAAGCCTCGTCGCTGAGATACGCTTCGTCGATGGCGCGCAGGCGTGCCCGGTAACCGGGAATGGGCAAGCCCCCCCGGCCTGCAAAGGTCAGCGGCGCGTTCTGCACGTCTTTGGGAATATCGACCACCACCGGGCCCGGTCGCCCGCTGCGGGCGATCTCGAATGCGGTACGCAGCGTGACTTCCAGCTGTGCGGGATCGGTCAGCAGAAACACGTGTTTGGCGCACGAACTCATGATGTTGCTGATCGGCGCTTCCTGGAACGCGTCGCTGCCAATGGCCGTCGTGGGCACCTGGCCGCTGATCACCACCATCGGGATCGAATCGGCCATCGAATCGCGGACCGGCGTCACCATATTGGTGGCGCCCGGACCGGAAGTGACGATCGCCACGCCGACCTTGCCGGACGCGCGCGCATAACCGGCAGCCATAAAGCCGGCACCCTGTTCGTTCGCCGGCACGATCAACGGCATCGGCTCGCCGCCATCGGGTCCGATATGCGTGGCGTTGTAGCGGAACACCGCGTCATAGACCGGCAGGATGGCGCCGCCGGAATAACCGAACAGAACATGCACGCCTTCGTCGGCCAATACCTGGACCACTACTTCGGCGCCGCTCATGGTTTGCCCGGCGAGCGGGTGCTCGCTCTGCGTGGGTTCCGTTGGCGTGATGTGCAGTGGGGCCTTCATGAATAAACGCGAGTCCTTGTATCAGTGGTGCAATCTTGTAGGAGCGACTTCAGTCGCGACCGGCCGTGACGTAACCACAGGTCGCGGCTGAAGCCGCTCCTACAAACTAGGTAGTTCTTTCTTAGCCTGCTTTCTTGAGCGGTTCAGCCGCTGGCTGTGCCGCCGCACCCGCATTCAACCAGGGCATGCGCGCACGCAGCTTGGCGCCGACCTGCTCGATCGGATGATCCAGATCCGCCTGCTTCAGCCGCTTGTAATTGGGCAGGCCGGCCTGGTACTCGGCGATCCAGTTGCGCGCGAAGGTGCCGTCCTGGATGTCGGTCAGCACGGCCTTCATGCGTTGCTTGGTTTCCTGATCGACCACGCGCGGGCCGCTGACGTAGTCGCCGTACTGCGCGGTTTCGGAGACGAACTCGAGCATGCGCTTCAGGCCGCCTTCGTAGAACAGATCGACGATCAGCTTCAGCTCGTGCATCACCTCGTAATACGCAATCTCCGGTTTGTAGCCCGCTTCGACCAGCGTCTCGAAACCCTTGATCACCAGCTCGCTGGCACCGCCGCACAGCACGGCCTGCTCGCCGAACAGATCGGTTTCGGTCTCTTCCTTGAAGTCGGTTTCGATCAGCAGCGCGCGGCCGCCACCGATGCCGGCGGCATAGGCCTTGGCCTTGGCTTCGGCCTGGCCGGTGGCGTCCTGCTCGACGGCGAACAGGCAGGGCACACCGCGGCCGATCTCGTACTCGCGGCGCACCAGCGCGCCTGGACCCTTCGGCGCCACCAGCACGACGTCGATGTCCTTGCGCGGATCGATCTGCTTGAAATGCACGTTGAAGCCGTGCGCGAACAGCAGTGCCGCACCGGCCTTGATGTTCGGTGCGATGGCGTCGCGATAGATCGCCGGCTGGGTCATGTCCGGCGTCAGCACGGCGACCAGGTCGGCATCGCGCACGGCATCGCCGGGCTCGGCCACATTGAAGCCTTCGGCGCGAGCGCGCTCCCAGGACGGGCCGCCCTTGCGCAGGCCAACGACGACGTCGAGGCCGGAGTCACGCAGGTTCAGCGCATGCGCGCGGCCCTGGCTGCCATAGCCCAGGACGGCGATGCGGGCATTGGCAAGTTGGTCGGTAGTAGCGGCGGGTTGGCTCATGCGATAGCTCCAGTCAGGACAGGGTGGGAAGTGGTGGTGTGGGTGGCAGTTGAAACAGCGGTGGAATCGTTGGTGTCGTTGTCGAAAGCGCGAGTAACCGCGCCGTCGGAGGCGGAACTGACCAGGCGCGCGTACTTGGCCAGTGCACCGCGGGTGACCTTGGGTGCGGGTGCGCGCCAATGCTTGCGGCGCTCGGCGAGATCGGCGTCGGTCGAGATTTCGCGCGTGCCGGCGTCGATGCGGATGCGGTCGCCTTCCTGCAGCAAGGCAATCGGGCCGCCACGAACGGCTTCCGGCGCGATGTGGCCGACCATGTAGCCGTGCGTTGCGCCGGAGAAGCGGCCATCGGTGATCAGCGCGACATCGTCGCCCAGGCCGCGCCCGATCAATGCGGCAGTAACACCAAGCATCTCGCGCATGCCGGGGCCGCCGGCGGGTCCTTCGTTGCGGATCACGATCACATCGCCCTTGACGATGTTGCCGGACTGCACCGCGGCGAAGGCCTGCTCTTCGCTTTCGAACACGCGAGCACGACCTTCGAAATGACCGGCACCCTTGCCGGCGAGCTTGAGGATGCAGCCCTCAGGCGCGAGGTTGCCGTAGAGGATCGAATAGCCGCCGCGCGGCTTCAGCGGTTGCGTGGTCGGGTGCACGACGTCCTGTGCCTCGGCGCGTGGCGCGGCGCTGGCCTCGTCGAACAGGCTGCGCCCGGTAACGGTCGGCGCATCGTCAAGCATGCCCGCGGCAATCAGTTCCTGCGCTACGCGCGCGCTGCCGCCGGCACCGAACAATTCCACCGCGGTGTAGCGACCGCCGGGCAGCAGGTCGGCAATGACCGGCGTGTCCCTCGATGCAGGCTCGAAATCTTCCAGCGTCCACGGCACGCCGGCTTCGCGTGCGATTGCCAGCAGATGCAGCACGGCATTGGTGGAGCCCGCGGTCGCGGCGACCATGCGTGCGGCGTTGCGCATCGCGGTGACAGTGATCAGTTCGCGAGGGGTGCGCTGCTCGCGCAGGCATTCCATCGCCAGCTCGCCGCTGCGAAAGGCGGCCTGGGCCTTGGCCGGATGCGTCGCGGGGATATCGTTGAAACCCATCGGTGACAGGCCCAGCGTGGTCAGCACCATCGCCATGGTGTTGGCTGTGAACTGGCCACCGCAGGCGCCGGCGCCCGGGCAGGCATCGCGCTCGACCGCGGTCAGCTCGGCATCGTCGATCTTGCCCGCGCCGTGTGCACCGACCGCTTCGAATACCTGTTGAATGGTGATCGGATGATTGTCGTGGGTGCCGTGCGCGATGGTGCCGCCGTAAAGCGCGACACCGGGGATGTTCAAGCGTGCCAGCGCCATGGCCGCGGCCGGGATGGTCTTGTCACAGCCGCACAGCACCACCATCGCGTCGAGACAGTGGCCGTCGACGGCCAGCTCGATCGAATCGGTGATCACTTCGCGGCTGATCAGCGAGGCGCGCATGCCCAGCGTGCCCATGGCGATGCCGTCGGTCACGGCGATCGTATTGAACTCGATTGGCGTACCGCCGGCCGCGCGCACACCGGCGGCGGCATGTTCTGCCAGTTCGCGCAGGTTGAGGTTGCAGGGGCTGACGTTGGACCAGGTATGCACGATCGCCACCAGCGGCTTGGCGATGGCTTCGTCGTCCAGCCCGGTGGCACGCAACATCGCGCGAGCGGGCGCGCGGTCGGGGCCGGTCTTGATGAGATCACTGCGCATGAAAGATTCCGTCGAAGGAAAAAAAGTTGCCGCTGCTACGCGTACGCGCCGAAGGGGTGAGGGGGGACGACATGTCCTCGGGGCGAGAGAGACATGCCGTTCCGGCCCGCACGCGTAACAGCAGCAAGGAGAGAACCATTAGCCGCAGGCTCGTGCGCCGGAGAAGAACGCCGCCGAATTGCTGGCGTGTTCTTCCAGGGCGATCAGCACAGCTGCCTGCACTTCAGCGGTGCCGGCGCTGCCGCCGATATCGCGGGTATGCGGGCCGTCGCGCAGTACTTCGTCGATCGCCGCTTCCACCGCATTGGCTTCCTCTTCCAGTTCCAGCGAGTGGCGCAGCAGCAAGGCGGCAGACAGAATGGCCCCGGTGGGGTTGGCGACATTCTGGCCGGCGATATCCGGTGCGGAACCGTGGATCGGCTCGTACAGGCCGTTGAATCCGTCGCCCAGCGATGCCGACGGCAGCAGGCCCAGCGAACCGGCCAGTGCGGCCGCTTCGTCGGTGAGGATGTCGCCGAACAGGTTTTCGGTGACGACGACGTCGTAGCGGCCGGGTTGGGTCAGCAACAGCATGGCCATCGAGTCGACCAGCTGGTGCTCCAGCTTCACGTCCGGATATTCGGCTGCGATGCGCTGCACGGTGGTACGCCACAACCGCGAGGTTTCCAGCACGTTGGCCTTGTCCACCGAGGTGACGTGGCGGCGGCGCTGGCGTGCCAGATCGAACGCGCGCCGCGTGACCCGTTCGATTTCGGCGACGGTGTACTTGCATTCGTCGGTCGCCGTGTCGGCGGTACGCGTCTTCGCACCGAAGTAGGCGCCGCCGGTGAGTTCGCGGACGAACAGCACATCGACATGCTTGAGCTTTTCTTCTTTCAGCGGCGACAGCCTGGCCAAGGCCGGATGCACCTGCAGCGGACGCAGGTTGGCATACACGCCTAATGCGGCCCGCAATGCCAGCAAGCCTTGCTCCGGGCGAACCGGCGCGTTCGGGTCGGACCACTTCGGGCCACCGACGGCACCGAGCAGAACCGCATCGGCTTTCTTGCAGGCCTCCAGCGAGGCTCTCGGCAACGGTTCGCCGTGTGCGTCGATGGCACAGCCGCCGATCGCATGCTCTTCGAAGGTGAATTCATGGCCGAAGTGTTCGGCGACCGCATGCAGCACGGCAACCGCGGCAGCGGTGACTTCGGGACCGACGCCGTCGCCGGGCAGGGTAACGATATGCGCTTTCATGCAGCCTCCTGGCGGGCTTGCGTGGTGTGTTCGTAACGGGTGATGGCGTCGTGGTGCTGCAGCAGATAGCCGAGCTGATCAACGCCGTTGAGCAGGCAGTGACGGGCGAAGGGTTCAAGCTGAAAGCCGATGCGACCGCCGTCGGGCAGCGCGATGTATTGCTCGCGCACGTCGATAATCAGTTCGACGCCCGGGTGCTCCAGCAGCCAACGGTGTTCGGCCTCGTCGATGACGATGGCGAGCAGGCCGTTCTTCAGTGCGTTGTTGCGAAAGATGTCCGCGATCTCGCTGCAGATCACCGCGTTGATGCCGTAGTCGAGCAGGGCCCACGGCGCGTGTTCGCGCGAGGAGCCGCAGCCGAAATTGCGTCCGGCGACGATGATCGAGCAGCCCTTGGCCTCGGGCCGGTTCAACGGGAACGCGGGGTTGTCGCTGCCGTCGGCCTGGTAGCGCCAATCGTTGAAGCACAGCTTGCCCAGACCCGCGCGTTCGGTGGTGGTCAGAAAGCGCGCGGGAATGATGCGATCGGTATCGATATTTTCATCGGGCAGGACAGCGGTGCGCGAATGGATACGGGTCACGGGTTTCATGCGGCCACCTCGGTCAGATATTCGCGCGGATCGGCGATGACACCCGCCAATGCTGACGCGGCAGCAGTCGCGGGGCTGGCCAGCACAGTGCGAGCCCCCTTGCCCTGGCGACCTTCGAAATTACGATTGGACGTGCTGACGACCAGCTGGCCCGGCTGCGCCAGATCGCCGTTCATCGCGATGCACATTGAGCAACCGGGGATGCGCCACTCGGCCCCGGCTTCGGTAAAGACCTGATGCAGGCCTTCGCGCTCGGCGTCGCGGCGTACCGCTTCGGAGCCCGGCACGACCAGCATGCGCACGCCATCGGCGACGCGACGACCGCGCAGCACCTGGGCCGCTTCGCGCAGGTCCGACAGACGCGAGTTGGTACAACTGCCGACGAAGACCACGTCGACCGGCGTACCGCGCATCGGTTGGCCGGGTTTGCTCTGCATGTAGTCGAGCGCGCGTTTCTCCTGTGCGTTGCGCGCGGCGGGAACCGGCGCATCCATCGCGATCGCCATGCCCGGATGCGTACCGAAGGTGACGGTGGGCCGCACCTTGCTCGCATCGATGCGCACTTCGCGGTCGTAGCTGGCGCCGTCGTCGGTGCGCAACGCGCGCCATTGGGCGACGGCCGCATCCCAGGCTGCACCCTGCGGCGCGCGCGGACGGCCCTTCAACCAGGCGAAGGTGGTTTCGTCAGGTGCGATCAGGCCGGCGCGGGCACCGGCCTCGATCGACATGTTGCACACCGTCATGCGCTCTTCCATCGACAGCGCCTCGATAGCGCTGCCGCGGTATTCGATGACATGCCCGGTGCCGCCATCGACGCCGATCTCGCCGATGATGTGCAGGATCAGATCCTTGGCACCGACGCCGCGAGGCAAGTTGCCATCGACATGAATCGCCAGCGTCTTGGCCTTGCGCTGCAGCAGGCATTGCGTCGCCATCACGTGGCCGACTTCGGTCGTACCGATGCCGAAGGCCAGCGCGCCGAAGGCACCGTGCGTGGAGGTGTGGCTGTCGCCGCAGACGATCGTCATGCCGGGTTGGGTGGCGCCCAGCTCCGGTCCGATGACATGGACGATGCCGCGGTCCTCGCTATCCCAGCCATGTAGCTCGACGCCGAACTCGCGACAATTTGCTTCAAGCTGTGCGACCTGCGCCTTCGCTTCGGCGTTCGCGTAAGGGCGCTCGCCATCGGCGCCCGCAGCCAGCGTTGGCGTGGAGTGATCCAGTGTCGCCAGCATGCGATCGGGACGACGCAACGACAGGCCACGCTCGCGCAGTTCGGTAAAGGCCTGCGGCGAGGTGACTTCGTGCACCAGATGCAGATCGATATACAAAATCGCCGGCGTATCGGCGGTTTCGGGCGCGACGACGTGCGCGTCCCATAGTTTCTGGAAAAGATTGCGCGGACTCATGCGGCTTCCAGGGTGGCAGTGGTGTGGACGGGGGTGAGCCAGCCGCGCGTGTCTTGCGTGCGGCCGTCGAACAGGCCGAAGAAGCAGTCGCGCAGGGCTTGGGTGATCGGGCCGGGCTTGCCGTTGCCGACCGGCTTGCGATCGACCGAGCGCACCGGCGTGATCTCGGCGGCCGTACCGGTGAGAAACATCTCGTCGGCGCTGTACAGCGCTTCGCGCGGCATTTCGCGCTCTTCGACCTGGTAGCCCAGATCGGCCGCCAGCTCCATCACCGATTCGCGCGTGATGCCGGCGAGGATGCCGGCGCTGGCCGGCGGCGTGTAAATGCGACCGCGCTTGACCACGAACACATTTTCGCCGGCGCCTTCGCTCAACAAACCGTTCGCGCCCAGCGCGATGCCTTCGTCATAACCGCCGCGGCGCGCTTCCAGACAGATCAACTGACTGTTGAGATAGTTGCCGCCCGCCTTAGCCCAACTGGGCACGGTGTTCGGCGAAGGGCGATGCCACGAGGACACGCACACATCGGCGCCGCGTTCGGCCGCTTCGCCAAGATAGGCACCCCAGTCCAGCGCCATGATCGCCACGTCGACCGGCGCGCCGTCCTTGGGTAGTACGCCCAGGCCGCCAGCGCCGCGGAACACGATCGGGCGCACATAGGCCGATTTCATGCGGTTGGCGCGAATCAGCTCCAGGCAGGCGTCGTTGATCTCCTCTTCGCTGTAGCCGACGTCGATCTCATAGACCTTGGCCGATTCGAACAGGCGGCGGGTGTGTTCCTGCAAACGGAAATACGCAGGGCCATCGGGTGTGGCGTAGACGCGCTCGCCTTCGAATACCGACGAGCCGTAATGCAGCGCGTGGGTACTGACGTGGACGGTGGCTTCCGTCCAGGGGCGAATTTGTCCGTTGTGCCACAGAAAAGGCGTACTCATGCCAAAGCTCCTCGTGCTTTTGGATGGGCTCCGGTGGTCGGAGCCTGGCGTTCGATGCGATTGACGATGACCAGCGCCGCCAGTGCGGTGGCCTCGACGATGTCCGTGCTGACGGCCTGGCCGCGCCATTCGCGGTCCTGGTTGCGCGCGGTCAACTGCGCCTGGCCCTGCGCGTCGCCGCCTTCGCCGACGCCGCGCACTTGGAAATTGGTCAGCTCCAGTGGCGTGCCGGTGGCGCGTTCGATCGCACGCAGGACGGCGTCGACCGGGCCGTCGCCGATCGCCGCTTCACCGATTTCGGTGCCGTCTTCGTGCGACAGCCTTACCGATGCGGATGCACTGCCGCCCAGGTGCGAGCTGCTGTTCAACTGCACCAGATGCCACGGGCCGACGGCCTCCGGATCATGGCCGAGCGCGATCGCTTCCAGGTCGTCGTCATGGACTTCGCGCTTTTTGTCGGCCAGCGTCTTGAAGCGGGCGAAGATGTCGTCCATCTCCGCATCGTCAGGCGTATAGCCCATCGTCTGCAGGCGCGAACGCAGCGCATGGCGACCCGAATGCTTGCCCAGCACCAGCTTGGTTTCGGCGATGCCGACATCCTGGGGATGCATGATTTCGTAGGTGCCGCGATGCTTGAGCATGCCGTGCTGATGGATGCCCGACTCGTGCGCGAAGGCGTTTTCGCCGACGATCGCCTTGTTGCGCGGCACGTTCTGACCGGTCAGCAGGCTCAGCAGGCGCGAGGTCGGATACAGCTTGCGCGTGTCGATGCGGGTATCGACACCGAAGTGCGGTGCGCGCACTTTCAGCGCCATCACGATCTCTTCCATCGCGGCATTGCCGGCACGTTCGCCGATGCCGTTGATGGTGCATTCGACCTGTCGCGCGCCGGCGCTGACCGCGGCCAGGCTGTTGGCGACCGCCATGCCCAGATCGTTGTGACAGTGCGAGGAGAAGATCACCTTGTCGGCGCCTTGCACATGGCGTCGCAGATAAGCGAACAGCTCGCTCATTTCGCTGGGCGTGGTATAGCCGACGGTATCGGGGGCATTCAACGTGGTTGCGCCCGCGACGACGGCGGCGTTGAACACCTCGACCAGAAATTCCGGCTCGGTGCGCAGCGCATCCTCAGCGGAAAATTCCACCTCATGGCACAGGCCGCGCGCCAGCTCGATCGAGCGCACCGCCGTATCGATGACCTGCTGCTTGCTCATGCCCAGCTTGTGCTCGCGATGCAGCGGGCTGGTCGAGAGAAACACGTGGATGCGCGAGCGCTGCGCTTTCTCGATGGCGCGTGCGGTGGTTTCGATATCGCCGGTCTGGCAACGCGCCAGGCCGCAGACGGTGGCGTTGCGCAGCATGCCGGCGATTTCCGAGACGGCGGCGAAATCATCCGGCGAAGCCTGCGGGAAGCCGGCTTCGATGATGTCCACGCCAAGCGCCTCCAACGCGTGCGCAAGCCGGAGCTTGGCGCGCCGATCCATCGAAAAGCCGGGCGCCTGCTCGCCGTCGCGCAGGGTTGTATCGAAGATCCGTACATGATCTTCGGCGTCGGTACTGGTTTGCTGATCGGGTGTCATGTTGGCTCCGCTTTGGATGCGTCGCCGAGGGCAACAAAAAACACCGCTCCGTTGCCGGTGCGGGGTTCTTCGGGTGGTTCAGGTTAGTTCTGCTTTACCTGGACACGCGCCCTCAGCCCGCACCTCCGTTGGTAATAAGGAGTACGAGTACGAGGGTAAGAAGGAGGTTGCCGTGGACCTGCAAGCGTCCCGGAACCGTCAGGAGACGGATCTTTTCGGTGACGTGAAGGTGGCTGTTGCGCTGCGGCATGTCGTCGACCCTAACGGTGGCCGACAAGTCATGTCAACAGTTTCGTTTGAAATTTTCTATCGATCCAGGAAAATGCGATGCCGTGGACGTTTGGACGTCCAGATGTCCGGACGTTTTCAGTCACGTATTCGCAAGATCGTCCAGGTACAACCAAAGCGTGCGGCGAAGCTGCGTCTGCGCGGCCGTGCGGGCGGTCGAAGCGGTTTCGGCATGCAGGGCGACCGCGGCCTTCATCATGTACTGCACGACGGTCGCGCCGGCCCGGACCTGTGCGGTCGGCAGGCCGGGGTAGCGGCCACCGAGCAGCCCGATCAGCTCATCGCGGATACGCATGCGTATGGTCAGCGCCTCTCCCTTGGGTACCGAGGCAGGCACCTCGGTAAGCACCACGAACGAGGGCTGCTGGCGACGGAAATCCAGGAACAGGCGGATCAATTGCCCCGCCAGCTCGTCGTTGCCCCATTGAGGGGCTCGCGCGGTCAGCTGGCCGATCCGGGCGTACAAGGCTTCGGCATGGCCACCCATCAGCGCCTGCGCCACCGCTTCCTTGGTCGGGAAAAATTGGTACAGCGAGCCGATCGAGGCACCCGCCCGGGCAGCGATTTCGGTCATTGTGGCGGCGTCATAGCCCTTCTCCACGAAGGTATCGGCGGCCGCCGAAAGCAGGGATGCCACCCGCTCATGACCGCGTTTGCGCTGTGGCGCGCGCGCCGGCGGACTTGTTTTTTGTGAGGGCATCCTCATAAACTCCTAAGTGAGGATATCCTCACATTTCCTGTATTTTGCCGGACCCGGAGACTTCGATGGAAAAGCTCGACCCCCGCACCACGGCCCTGGTGCTTATCGACCTGCAGTTGGGTATCGCCCCGTTTGCCGGCGGCCCATACACCTCGGCTGAAGTGTACGAGCGCGCGGGCCGGCTTGCCGCTCGTTTTCGTGAACTGGGTTCGCCGGTGGCCCTGGTACGCGTCGGTTTCTCGCCTGATCATGCCGATGCGCTCAAACCTCCGGTCGACGCGCCATCGCCACCTCGCAAGTTGCCGGACAACTGGCTGGACTACGCCCCCGAGCTCCATGCCTGCGACTCGGATATCCACATCATCAAACGGCAATGGGGTGCATTCTATGGCACCGAGCTGGAGTTGCAGATGCGTCGCCGCGGCATTCAAACGCTGGTGATGGGTGGTGTTTCGACGAATATCGGCGTGGAGTCGACGGCGCGGGTGGCGTTCGAGTTGGGCTTTTCGCAGGTGCTGGTGGAGGATGCGATGAGTTCTTCCGATGCGGATATGCATGCGTTTGCGGTGGGGAGGATTTTTCCGCGGTTGGGGAGGGTGCGGAGTACTGAGGGGGTTTTGGGGATGTTGGCGTAAGGGGTGAGGGTCCGGCTGTTCCTCAGTTTGTCGTCCCGGCGAAAGCCGAGACCCAGCGCCTTCCACACTGTTCTGCAAATTTTCCTACTTCGTCATTCCGGCGTAGGCCGGAACCCAGTGGCGTCAGTGTTTGGTTCTTGCCTGGGTGCTTTCGCGACCTGGCCGCTTACGCAGCGGGCGTTTCACTCGCCTGCCGGCGAGCGAGTCACTTTTTCTTTGCTGGCCCAAAGCAAAAGTAACCAAAAAGAAATGGCCTTGCGAGCCAGAGCTCTGAGCAGCATTGATGGATAAAACCGTTCGGACCGCCTCTCGAATCGTCAGGGGACGCTTCAGGCGCTTCTGAGGTGCGCCGGATTTGTGCGCGAGGCGTCATCGCCCTGAGGACTTAAAGCCCCCCTCACCCCAACCCTCTCCCCCGGCAAAGCCAGGGGAGAGGGAGTTAACTGGGGCAACTTCAGTATTTCGCACTTGCGTAACCTGCCCCCTCTCCCCTGGCTTTGCCGGGGGAGAGGGTTGGGGTGAGGGGGCTGGGTGCTCGCGGGGGGACCACCGACGACGCAGGTTTGACCCCTCAAGCCCGCGACAACTCCACCGTCTCCCGCAGCAACCACTCCTTCAGCGCGCTCTCGTCAGCCGCAATCGCCTCGGCACTCGCCGACCGATAAAGCATTGCCGCCAGCGGCCCCGGAACATCCGGCGAAAAACCAAGCAAGGGCTCCAGCACGGTTTCGAACTTGGCCGGGTGTGCGGTTGCCGTCACCACGCGTGGCAGGCCGTCGTCGGGGAGGTTGTCCAGCACGTGCATCGCCGTTGCGGTGTGCGGGCAGAACACGTTGTCGTGCGCCTTCGCATGACGGGTAATGGTTTCGCGAATCGTCGCGTCGTTCACGCTGGAAGCGGTCAGCTGCCCGCGCAGTTCGTTGTCGTATGGGAACGTCCAGCGCAGACGCTCGAAATTACTGGGAGCGCCGACGTCCATCGCATTGGCCAGGGTGGCGATGGTGCGGTGGGCGGCATAGTCGGCGCCGGCAAAATAGTCGGGCAAGGTGGTGTTGGCGTTGCAGGCGAGATGGATCGAGCCGATGGGCAGGCCCATCTCGCGCGCCCACACGCAAGCCAGCGCATTGCCGAGATTGCCGGTCGGAACGATGAAGTTGGCCTCGGTCCCGTGCGTGCGCCAGATAGCCAGCGACGCCTGCGCGTAATAGCTCATCTGCGGCAACAGGCGACCCAGGCTGATGCTGTTGGCGGACGACAGCGGCCGCTGCGCCTGCAGCTCGGTATCGCCGAGCATCGCCTTGACCATGCGCTGGCAGTCGTCGAACGTGCCATCGACACGCAAGGCCTGCACGTTGTCGCCGAAGCAGCCGAGTTGGTGAGCCTGGCGCGGCGAAACGCGTCCGTCCGGGTAGAGAATCACTACCTGGATGCCGGGTTGCTGATGCAGCGCGGCAGCCACCGCGGCACCGGTATCGCCGGAGGTGGCGACGAGGATCGTCAACAGCGGTTGCGAACTCTCGCCACGCAGCTGGCGCGCGAGGCAGGCGGCGAGAAAGCGCGCACCGACATCCTTGAACGCCGCGGTGGGGCCATGAAACAGCTCCAGCACATAGGCGTTTGCGCGTTGCCCGAGCGGCTTCAGCGGAGTATCGAAGCTCAGGGATTCCGCGCAGATGGCCGGCAATGCACCCGCCAGCGAGCTTCCGGCAAAGAACGGTTGCAGCAGTACTGCAGCGACCTCGGCCAGGGTGCCGGCATCGGCGAATGCGTCGATACTCAGGCGCGGCAGGGCTTCGGGTACATAAAGGCCGCCATCGGGGGCGAGCCCCGCGCTGATCGCCTGTTCAAGCGTTGCCGAGCCGGCGCCGCGCGTGCTGTGAAAGAGCAATGGCTCGCTCATGCGTCCCTACCTTCCTCCAGAAGATGCGCCGCCGGTCCGTCGATAGGCGACACGAACGAATCACTTTGCAAACCTGCCGCGGCGAAAGCGGCGGACATCGCTACGGCCGCAGCCTGGGCGTCGCCGCGGGTTTCGTACCAGCCGAACACGCTCGGGCCTGCGCCGGAAATGCTCGCACCCATGGCGTGATGATCGAGTGCTGCCTGCTTCACCTTGGCGAACTGGGGCACCAGCGATGCGCGCCGCGGCTCGACCAGGACGTCTTTCAGGCCATCGCGCACCAGGGCCGCCTCGCCGCGATAGCAGCCGGCCAGGACCAGGGCCAGATTGGCGCTCTGCGCGACAAACTCCGATAGCGCGTAGTCGCCCGCCAACGCCGCACGCGCCTTGCGTGTTTCCAGCACCACGTGCGGATGCACCAGCGCGCAATACCAGTCGGCCGGTACCGGTATGCGCACCATCCGGTCGCGCGTGGCCAGGACCAGGCCGCCAAGCAACATGCCACCGATGTTGTCGCCATGCCGGCCGCCGCTGGCTACCGCTTCGCCTTCCAGCGCGAAACCGTACAGTGCTTCGCGCGGTAACGGCCGGTCGAGCAGGGCATTGGCGGCAATCAGTGCGGCGACACAGGAAGACGCCGAGCCACCCATGCCCGAACCCAGCGCGATGCCTTTATGCAGCACCAGCTCGAAGCCGTGCGCCAGGCCGAGCGCCTTGCGCAGGGCGAGCAAGGCCGCGCCGGCGGTGTTCGCGCGCGCTTCGGTCGGCAGCGGATAGGCGGCGCCATGGATGGCGGTAATGCGCACCTCCGGTTCGGCGATGCGCCGGACTTCGGCACGGTCTCCGGCGCCGGCCAGGCTGTGTCCGAGGATGTCGAAACCGACGCCGATATTGCCGACGCTGGCATAGGCAATGGCTTGAGCTGCTTGCATGGCTGACGTTGCGCGCCTTGGAGAGAGCTCCAATTGTGCATTCATGGCCTGAACTCCAGCGTGTCGGCGATGCGCAGCAGGTCGGAAAAGATGCCCGCGGCGGTCACTTCAGGCCCTGCACCCGGTCCCTGCACCAGCATGGGATTGTCGTGATAGCGCTGCGTGGTGAACTGCACGACGTTGTCGGTCAGGCGCGAATGCGCGAAAGGATGCGCGGCAGGCAGCACGCAAAGCGAGACCTTGGCCTTGCCGTGCGCATCGAGACTGGCGACATGCCGCAAGACGCCGCCATGCGCGCGGGCGTTGGCCAGTTGCGCGGCCATCGGGGCATCGAGCTCGCTCATGCGCTCCATGAAGTCGTCCAGCGACAGGTCGGCCAGAGCGGCGGGAACCAGGCTTTGCACATCGATATCTTCCAATGAAAGCTGCCAGCCGGCTTCACGCGCCAGGATCACGAGCTTGCGGGCAACGTCACGGCCGGAGAGGTCGTCGCGCGGATCGGGCTCGGTGTATCCAAGTGCATGGGCCTCGTGCACAAGGGCGGAAAAGGGGCGGCTGCCGTCGTATTGATTGCATAGCCAGGCCAGGGTTCCGGAAAACATGCCGTCGACGGCGAGCAGCCGGTCGCCGGTATCGAGCAGGTCGCGCAGGGTCTGCACGACCGGCAGGCCCGCACACACGGTGGCCTCATAGCGGAAGCGGGAACCGGAAAGACAGGCGTTGCGGATGGCCTGCCAGCGATCCAGCGGGCCGCTGCCGGCCAACTTGTTCGGCGTGACCACGTGCACGCCCGAAGCCAGCCAGCCGGCATAGTGCGCGGCGACATGGTCGTTGGCGCTGCAGTCGATCAGCAGCGCATGGCGGCCGTCCATGCCGCGCACGTGTTCGGCGAAAGCGTGCAGGTCGGCCGGTCGCCAGGTCTGCGCGCCATCGTGCCGGGCATTGAGATCCGGGTCGTCGCTATCGAGCCACATGCGCTTGCTGGCGGCGACGCCGCAAAGCTTGAGGTCCAGTCCCATGCCTGAGAGTCGCGGCTGCGCCGTGCGCAGTTGGGTGAGCAGGGCGCTACCGACGCGGCCGGGGCCGATCAGGCCCACGGCCAGCACGCGGCGACGGGCGGATATCGCCGGCAGCGCTGCACCATGTGGCGGAAGCAAAGGTTCTTTAGCGGATGGTGAAAGACACACGTTCACGATGACCTCCTTAAGATTAGGGGGTCCCGTCTTCATGTGTAGGCGGTTCGGAGTATGCCGGCCCGCCTCTTGTGAGGGCGGGACCGTTGCGGTATTGCTTTACTCGCGCACGGACATCCGCCCAGACCTGGTTCCGGTAGTGGTAATAGTGGTCGTGGAGGCGGACGGCATGACGGTCCCGGCGGTTGCCAGGGCGATGGGCATGCAAGATGGCAGGCTGATCGGCGTCATGGTGTCGACATTAGGTGCGATGCTGCGGTGCAGTCAACAGGTTCATTTGCAACCTTTCCCATGTTCACCGGTCGACGAATACGTCATATATATGTCGAGTGCGTCTAAACTGACACATTAGTTGCCATCCCACCCTGGTTTTACCCTTTGTCTTTTGGCAACCTCAGTTACGCAATTCTTTTAAAAACACCATAGGAATATCCATGGCTATTGATCTGAAGTCCCTTTCGCCCTCCCAGCTCCAGGCTCTTATCGCCAATGCGGAATCGCAAATGCACGAGGCCCGGGCCAACCATATTCAGGACGTCCGGAAGAAGATCGACGCGCTCTTGGGCAATAGCGGGCTGACCCTCGCTGATGTTTACCCCACCCGTGGACGTGCCGGAAAGGGCACGGGCAAGCGTTCGGCGGTTGCGCCGAAGTACCGCAATCCGGAAAACCCGGCCGAAACCTGGTCCGGTCGCGGTCGCCAGCCGCTGTGGCTGGCCCATGCCCTGAAGCGCCGCGGCACCAGTATCGAAAACTTCCTGATCGAAGGCGCTACGAAAGCCAAGGCACCGGCCAAGAAGGCCCGGGTCGTGAAAAAGGCGACTCGCAAGAAAGCCCGGCGCTAAGCGGCAGACTGGTTTTACCAAAAGCCCCGTGGGTGAACCCCACGGGGCTTTTGGTTTAGATGATCGCCGTTTCGCGGACTCGCTTGATGGCTTCGTCGATAGGCAGCGGCGTTGCAAAGAAAAACCCCTGTGCCCAATCCACATTCAAGGCACGCAGTGCCTGCGCGGTATCGGCATCGGCGACGTGCTCGGCAACCGTCTGTGCCTTGAGTTCCTGCGCGATCATGACGGTGGCACGTACGACGGCCATGTCGTAGGCCGAGCGTGTCATATCGCGCACGAAACTGCCGTCGATCTTGATCACGTCGGCGGGAATCTGTTTAAGGCGCTCGAACGATTGAAAGCCGACGCCGAAGTCGTCGATGCCGATATGGCATCCACGTTCGCGCAATTGCTCGAACAACATCAGCGATTCGGCCTGATATGCAATGGCCGCGGTTTCCGTGACCTCAAAGCACAAACGATCCGCCGGCAATATGAAGCTATCGAGTTGGGCAAACAGATCGCGGGAAAAGCCGCGCGACGCGAGTGACTGCCCAGCCAGGTTGATATAGAAACGGCCGATGCTCGGAATCAGTGCTTCATGTTCGTGCAACCAGCGATTGAGCTGCCGGACCATGGCAAGGTCCAGCTCGGCCATGCGTCGATCCGCTTGCAGCTGTTCCACGAACAGATGCGGCATGATGATGCGTCCGTCGCGATCGCGCAGGCGACACAGCAACTCACCGTTGATGTTGGCGCTGGCAGCCGCATCCGACAGCGGCACGAAGGGTTGCAGGTAGAGCTCCACTTCCATCGCGCGGATACGCGAAAGCACGGTGGTCGATAACTCCAGGCCGCGTTTGTGCTGCTCGCGCGGGTCGGCGTGCGAAGCGGCATGGGTCAGCTGCACCTGGGATTCGCCGCGTGTGCGCGCCTCGATAGCGGCATCGGAGGCCAGGGTGATGCGCGTGTCGAGCGTGGCATGCGCCAGCGCCGGTTCGGTCACGCCCAGATAAGGCAGCACATGAAAGCGCCGTTCCTGCCATACGAATTCCTGCTGTTGCAGGCGCCGCAGCACGCTATCCCAGGAAGTGCCTTCGTCACGCAGCAGCACGACGAATTGGCCGGTGCCGATATGAAAAACCTCGGCGATGTCCTGCAATTGTGCGGCGATCGAACTGCTCATGGCTGCCTGCGCCTGCAGGCCAAAGCTGGCCGATACTTTCTCCGCACGGTCCAGTATCAGGAAACCCAACGGGATATCGGTGCGGTATCCATGCCGCAGGCGTAGCGCGGAAAGATTCGGCAAGCCGCTCAGCGGCTCGATCAGGCTGGCCTGCTGATACTGCATCAGCGCGGCATCTCGCTCGCTGCTGTAGAGATAGAGCAGCAATACCATCAGCTCAAGCGTCATGCACTCCAACCCGACGCGTATCAGGTCGAGCATGTCGGGCAGCTCGCTGGAAAGGTCGACGTGTCGGGACAGCGCCGTGGCGAAACTGAATTCCACCAGCACCAGTAGCGTCATGCTCCAGTGCAGCGGCAGCTTGAACGATGCCCACACCACCAGCACGGCGATCAACAAGCGGTTCTGCAGCAGGACTTCGAGCGTATCTTCGACGTCCAGGTGCAGTTGGCTACCGATCTTCAGCACCAGGGCCGGCACCAGTACACCGAACAGCACCGGTTGCCATGGGACAGGGCGCTGCCACCAAGGCTTGGCGGCGACAGAAACGTCGCGGGTTGCCAGCATGACGATCGGCAATGCAATGATTAGCACGCCGAAGAATTTGGCGAAAAACACCTGCACCGTATCGCTTGCTACCGCGTCCCAATGGAGCGCGTGCAAGGGCGATACCAGCATCAGGTTACCGAGTGCGTAAAAGCCAGGCAGAACCAGCAGGGCCGCGAACAGAAAGCGTGGGATATGTCGTGCGCTGAAAGCCGTACTGTCCGCATCGCTTGCATAGACGAAATGGCGCATCCACAGCATGAGCCAGTACACACCCCAGGCGAGAAGCAGGCCCATCAGACACGGAACGATCTCGACAGGCTCCGTGTGCAATACGCGAACCAGCCAGCAGGCCGACATGGTGACGAGGCAGATTTTCAGTGGCGTCCGTTCCCGGTAGGCCAGTGCGCAGACCACCAGCAGGCCGGTGGCCAGGTGCGCCAGCGAGGCCATGGCACGTACGCCGAAGAAGTCCGCCCGGTAGCCCATGTTCACGCTGAAAAGCAGCGCCGCGGCAAAAACGAGCAGCGCCACGCGCAGCCAATAGCCGCCGATAAGAAACCTGTGCGATACGCGCACCATCGAAAGACATGCCCCCCTTGTTCAGCATGCGGCGTCCTGCGCGTATGCCATTCATCGGTTCATAGATACCACAACCGCTTGGGCAGACGCGGGTGTGTCGGCGCTGAAATTACCGCAAGAACTTGTCCGGCGCCAGAAAGGTGACGAAGTCCGCTATCGCGGGTGACTTTCCGGATGTGCACGACCATGCGCGGATAAACAAAAAAGCGCCGGGTGCGATGCCCGGCGCTTTGCAAACACAAACCGCTGGAGAGATCAGCGACTCAGGTCGATCGCGTAGGTCGCCGTACCGTCGCCGTTGTCCTTGAGCAGGGTGATGTTCTTCAACCCCGCCGCACGTGCGGCATCCAGCTTGCCGGCGGCTGCCTTGAACACGACCGGCCCACGCGTCTTCAGTGGCGCGAAACGCCACGAGGTCGCTTCCAGATCCTTGGCCTTGATCTGCTTGTGCTGCTGCAGCCACTTGGCGAGGATTTCGCGCGCGCCATCGGGCGCGGCCAGCACGATATTGCTGCCGTCCAGGCCGGGGAAATTACCGCCGCCGCTGGCGCGATAGTTATTGGTGGCGACGATGAAGTTCTGCTCCGGCTTGACCGGCTTGCCCTTGTAGGTGAGATGGACGATGCGCTCGCCCTTGGGCTTGGACACATCGATGACGTAGTGCAGGCCGCCCTGGATCTGGTCGAAGTTGTAGCCGGGCAAGCCCTTGCCGATCAGCTCCTGTTCGCCGGTCTTGTTCGGGTCGATCTGATTGAAGCGCTCGGCCGATTTCTCCAGCCATGCTTTCAGGCCGGTGCCGCTGACTTTTACCGCATTGAGCGTATTGGGATAGAAGTACAGATCGGCTGCACTGCGCAGGGTGATCGGGCCGGGCACGACATCGGTGTAGTCGTCGGGGCCGCCGAAGCCGGTACGGAAGGCGGCGGCCGCCGAGAGCACCGGTAGCTTGGCCAGTTCCGGATGCAGGTGCGGCAGTTCGGCGCTCACGTATTCGCGCTGCGCGGCATTGATCGCGGCGAGCGCGGTCATATTGCCCTGGTCGGCGAAATAGCTGCTCATGCGAACCTTGGTGTCGCCGATCGGCGTGTTGACGTAGGCCACGGCGGCATCGTGTGCCTTGGCGACCAACGGTGCGATCGCCGGGTCGGCCGGCACGCAGTCGTTCTTGGTCGGACAGATCGGACGCACTTCGCTATGCGTCTTGTCCTTGTTGATCACCCAGCGGCCGTCGCGACGTTCCAGCGCAAGCTCGATCACGCCCAGGTCCTTGCCGAAGAAACCGCCCATCACCGCCGGCGTACCGCGCACGAAACCGCGCTTGGCATCGACGTCCTTCATGCTCTGGTAGTGCGGGCCGGGAAATTCGGTGTGCGAATGGCCAAGCAGCAGCACGTCGACACCAGGCACCGCAGCCAGGTACCAGCCGCCGTTTTCCATCTCCGAGGTGTAGGTGTCGGTATTGAGGCCGCCGTGCAGTATCGCGACGATCAGGTCCGGATGCTGCGCTTTCAGCTCGGGCATGTATTTGTTGGCAGCCTCGATCACGCCGGTGACGGTGACCTTGCCGGCCAGGTTCTGCTTGTCCCATTCCATGATCGGCGGTGGGGTGAAGCCGATGATGCCGACCTTCAGCGTCACGCTGCGCTTTTTGCCGTTCGGAGTGTCAACCTGGATGGTCTTTTCCACCACCGCCCAGGGCTTGAAGATCGGTTGCCCATCGCGCGCGCTGAATACGTTGGATAGCACCAGCGGGAAATGCGGGCCGGCGCAGCGGTCGGCATGGCCGCCGTCGACGTTCATCGGCGTCCCGGTGACCTGCGACAGGAACGGCAGGCCGTAGTTGAATTCATGGTTGCCGGCGGTGCCGCCGTCGTAACCGATCGCGTCCATCGCCTGGTAGATCCCCAGTTCTTCCTGGCAGCCGATCTTCTGCACCTGGGCCTGGTAATCGGCCAGCACGCTGCCCTGGATGGTGTCGCCGCTGTCGAACAGGAAGGTATTGGCGTACTGCTGGCGCGCCCGGCGTATCAGCGTGGCCGTGCGCTCGTAACCCAGGCTGCTGTCCGGCTTGAGCTTGTAATAGTCGAAGCTCAGCACATTGGAATGGATATCGGTGGTTTCCAGGATCGCCACCTGGGCGCGGCTCCCGTCGGGCGCGACGGCGGCTTTTTGCGGGGTCGTGGCGCAGCCGGCAAGCAGGGCCAGGGCCATGGCGGCGGGCACGGCGGCCCGGATCAAGGTGGAGCGCAAGGGCATGGGACGTTCCTGAACGGGTATCAAGCCGGGCAACCTAGCAGATCGGTATGAAATTTCACGCTCAACGGCGGCTGAACCCTGCCGAGAGTCATGCCTTCCGTTGGCCTTGCAGTGGGCTTGGCGGAGCTAACATGTCGCTTTCATTACAACATGTTAGAGAACAGGGGCCAGCTGTCCGATGTCATCATCTGTGTTTCGCGTCGCCAGAGGCAGCGCGGCCTGTCTGCTCGCGCTCGTCTTCTTCGGGTTTTGTGTCGATGTGGCCGTCATGGGCGAGCCCGGCTGGCCGCAGCGCGGTTTCATTCTTGCCCTGATGCTTTGCACCTTCGGCGCCTTCGTGTTCGGGTTCGGTCGCGTGGCCATTGCGCTGGTGTTGAGCGGTGCATTGTTCCTGTTGCTGCGCGTGTTGTCGGTATTGAAGCTGCGTTATCTCGATTCGCCGCTGATGGCCGCCGACTTTGTCTACTACGCGCGCACCAGCCTGCTGGAAACCTTGCGGCACTACCCGCACCTGTTCGGCGTCAGCGTCACCGCCTGCCTGTTGGTGCCGCCGCTGTTGTGGCTGACATGGCGCTTTGACTGGCATCTATTGGGACGCCGGGTGCGCAAGTGGCGTGCCGCCGGCGTTATCGCCTGCGCAGTGGCGTTCTGGATCTGCCTGTTGCCCAACGGTCCCTTCGCAGTAGTCCATGCGCGGGATATCTGGGACAAGCTTTCCGACGAAGCATCCGCACAGCTCACTAATTTCTTCGTGACCATGAGCGAGTCCGGCGTGCAGATGCCGGCGCAGTCGAGCGAAGCCGATGCCGAGCAGACATGGAGCGCGACGGCCAGCGGCACGCCGGGCGTGGCGGCCAAGGCCACCTACCCGGACATCATTGAGGTACTGGAAGAAAGCACCTTCGATCCGTCGTATTTCAACGGCTGCAATGTGCCCGAATGCCATGTGCGCATGCTTCAGGCCGACGCGCAGACACGCTCGCACGGCTTTATGCGCGTACATACCTGGGGCGGCGGCACTTGGATGAGCGAGTTCGCCGCCTTGACCGGCATGCCGCACGATATTTTCGGCCCGGCCGGCATGTACGCGCCGTATGTACTGGCGCCGCACGTACGCGACTCGCTGCCCTTGCAGCTGCAGCGCCTGGGCTACCTCACCGTGGCCGTCTATCCGACCAACGGCAATTTTCTCAACGGTCGCAATGCGTACAAGGCGTATGGTTTCGACCGGTTCTTCGACGCGCAGGAGCTCAAGCTCGACGAATGGGAAGAAACCGACGCGCAGATGTTCGACGCGGTCAAGCGCGCCTATGCCCAGGTGAAAAAGCCCGGCCAGCCGGTCTACATCATGGTGCTCACGCTAAACCAGCACGGCCCGCACGACACCGACCCGCTCTCCACACTGCCGCTGCCCTTCAGCCGGAACCCACTGAAGAACCTGCGGGACAAGCAGTCACTGAATATGGTCACGTATCTGGCGCGCCTGCACGATTCGGACACCGCCATGACGCAGCTGGAACACGAGTTCCTGGCGCGCGCCGAACCGACCCTGATCCTGCACTTCGGCGACCACCAGCCATCGTTCAGCGGCGTCATTCGCGAGATGGGACGCAGCGTGCCGGACGGCGCGCAAGCAGAGCAGAACTATCTGACGTACTTCATGCTCAAGAGCAACTTCGAAGGGCCCGCGGTGCCAGCGTATCCGGTGCTCGATATCGCCTATCTGCCGACGATGATTCTGCAGGCCGCGGGGCTGCCGGCCGATCCGTATTTCTCGGCGTCAATAGCGTTACGCGATCGATGCAAGGGTAGCTATAGCGATTGCAAGGAGCCTGGGTTGCTGGAGTCGTACCATGCGTGGATTTTTCAGAAGTTGCATGTTTATGAGTGAGGAGTGAGTGGAGAGGAGTGAGGAGTGAGTAAGAGCGCACCTCCCCACATTTCATACCAACCCACCTATTCGTTATTCCGGCGCAGGCCGGAATCCATTCCTCAGTCTCTCATTCGTCAGGCAACGTGTCGCAAGCGGAAACGCTGAGGAGTGGATTCCGGCCTGCGCCGGAATGACGAGAGGGGTGGCGAAGGTGAGGGAACACCTTAAGTCCTCAGCGCCACGACGCCTCGCGCACAAATCCGGCGTACCTCAGAAGCGCCAGAAGTGTCCCCTGACGATTCGAGTAGGCGGCACGAACGGTTTTATCCCTCAATGCTGCTCAGAGCCCTTGATCCACAGGCCATTTCTCTTGGGTTACTTTCTCTTTACTCCGGACCTAAGGTCCTCCGCCCTCCGGGCCGGCTTCGCCGTTCGCATGCGCTGCGCGCAAGCGTGGGCCAGCAAAGAGAAAGTGACTCGGACGCCGGCAGGCGTTCGAAACGCCCGCTGCGTAAGCGGCCA
>Ga0105239_10000903_pt1 | contig 42234 bp, 41 predicted proteins | sample KBSC44metaG_FD_92761 | JGI IMG/M metagenome (GOLD analysis project Ga0105239, IMG submission 92761) | Corn rhizosphere microbial communities from Kellogg Biological Station, Michigan, USA - KBS C4-4 metaG | ecosystem: Host-associated > Plants > Roots > Rhizosphere > Soil | place: Michigan, USA...
CTTCCAAAAATGCCTGAGCATTCGAATCCGAACCGAGAGGAGGAGCCAATGCATTTTGCCAAACTCCGGCCGTACCGTGTTTTACTCTTATCAGTGCATGATGGGGTACGCACAGTAATGTGTCAATGTCAGGAGTTTGATAAACACCCGGTGTTGAAACTAACTACAAACGGCATGGTCGTATTTTTGGCACTCAGCCTGTAATTTATCCAACAAGGCTCATAATGGCAGCGCAACGAGCAATTGCAAATGTTGCAGCCCAACGAACTTACTGGGTACTCACAATATGGCGATGATTCGATCAAGATCCAGGATTGGCATTTCTATGGACGTGGTATGGTCCAATAATTGTGACTAAAGATCGGAGCCGTAATCTTAGGATAGCCAGGCGCAGGACCAGAGACTGCAACTTTTGTGAGATACCTAGGTACATACTATCTCGAATTTTCTCAAAACTATTGCTGCCCATCAACAGATGGATGTTGACTAATAGAGCCAGCTTGGCCATTCTCAACAAGTTCATCCTTATCCATTCGCGCAAATGCTTGTTCAACCTGGTAATCCCAATTGCTCCAAGCGACGATGACCCATTCACCAAACCCAACCAAGTACAAGGCGATGCATTGTCCGACCCAGAGACCGCCGAGTCCCCAGCCATGGAAAGCAAGCCAAACTCCCAGTGGGAGTGCACCTCCGTAGTAGCTGAGTAAATTGACAGCTGCTCCAATATGTTGCCGACCCATACCACGCAACGCTCCCCCGCAGCTGCCATTCAGGCCATCAGCAATCTGGAACAATGCAACGTATGGTAGTACCTCAGCAGTAAGCGTAACTACCTTCACGTCATCGTTGAAGATTTTCGCAAAGTGGTTTCTCGTCCCCATGAGCATAGCTAAGACTACACCACCTAGTATGATGCTCAGCCAAGCACCGACATTAGCGGATCGTGCGGCGCCTTTGGCATTTCTTGATCCAAGCATATTGCCAACTCGAGCGCTGACTGCAACACCAACTCCAAAAGGTATAGTGTTCAAGACTTGATCTGCAGTCATGATCACGCTCTGGGAGGCGAGGGGAACTTCACCCAGTCGACCGGCTGCTAGAGCCACGATCTCGAAGGCCCACCTACAACATGTCAGTATCAGAGATCATTCCGCCGAGCAATAGACGCACCATTCGGTTCCAACATGAAGAAATCCTAATGCGGCAAGCTTCGCGAAGATGCCGGTATTTTGGACACTTTTTCTAGACCACCCACCCCAACATTCAGCCCCAGCAACAAATTTGGCGTACAGGACAAGACCAAGAAATGATAGCCAATATCCAATCCCGGTGGCAAATGGAGCAGCAAAGATACCCCATCCCGCTGTGTAAACGAATAGATAATTCAATGCTGCGCTGATGGGGGAAGTTATCAACAAGATATAGGTGCCAGGGCGCATGATCTCTTGAGCCTGGAGATACTTCTTCATCGTCTCAAAATAGATGTAACCGAGGCCGCCGGGTATGAGACAAGTCAAGAACTTAGCACTATCCCTTGATAGTTGCTCGCTCTGGCCTAGTGCTCTAAAGAGAGGCTCTGAGGCAACCCAGATAATCGCCACAGGTATGTAGAATAGAGTCAGGACGATGAAACCGCGTTGCAACAAGATGCCCACATCGTGCTTGTTCCCGCCACTGGTGAATGTCGACGAAGCCAGTGTATCCAGAGCAGTGGAGCCTCCCATACCAATGAGCCACGCTGAGCACATAGCGAACATATAAGAAAATGCTGCTGTTGAAAGATCCTTAGGTGAAGCTTGACCAACGATTAGGATGGATACTGTTTGGAGAGAATTTTGCAGTGTGTACGCAAGTACAACTGGGATTGATCCCTTGAACAGTACCCAAAATTCGTGAAGGATTAGTTTCCTAGAGGAAGTAGCATCTTCTGGCAAGATGTCCATAACCTCTCCTTCCTCCTGGTTTGTCGATTGATCATCGTCATCATGCTTCTTTGGGAGAAGCTGTGAACGCTCTGTCGGTACTTCTTGGATTGCATCATGGGAGAGAGCCGTTGAGTGGCGTCTCTCCGACTCCTCTTTTCAAATTCGATGAGTATTGATTCAAGAGCGCAGGTAATGAAGCTTACCTGAGGTACTGTATCTCCGCATGACAGGCCACAGGTCGAGAACGGAATTCCCCAAGGGCTTTACCAAGGTGAAGAGAATGAAGTACAATCAAAACAACAATATCGAGATGTTCGGAGTCTCTTCAAGAGCTAGATAATAAGGTAAAAAGTAGCCCAGAGGCTGGCCACTATGCCCTTGATTCGCTCCATAGCATGTTCCATTAGGCCCAGAGGACCATCGTCTTCCACCCAACAATTACGCCACCGAGAGAAGTCCCGAGGAGAGACTGCCATGCACATGGCACACGTCGCTCGAGGGTGAACGCATAATGACCTATGACCTATTGAACCTGATGCATGTAAAATGCAGCTAGTTGCGAAAAATTTCTGAAAGGTACATACGGAAATCGGGAACCCGCTCACAAATAATGAAACGTAAGCGACAAGGTGTCTGGAGGGCAACCGAGACACAGGCATCGAGGGCCTCATACCTGAGGTAACAGTTGTTACTCCGTAATTTTGGAAATGAGTGATACACAACGAAGTTTGACTCACCAATGAGATGTGCTCCTTTGTCTTTGTTTCTTATCTTTGAAATCTCACCTTACACGAGATTGCCAAGAGAAATATTTTACTAGCGTGTACGAAGGCTTGAAATCCAGGTCCTCTGTTCCAACCTCATCTCTCCATTTGCGCCAATGAATTGGTCTTCTTATCGCCTTCAACACTCTCGCCTCTATCCCTAGCAGCATAAGCAATCTCGATGCGCTAACGACGCCAGCAGCTTGCGGCCCTCGAGGCCCTCTATTGCCTATTGATGCACCGATCCCAGCCCCAGCTCAGGGACAATTGACTCGGGCAAGTTTCTTCTTTGTCGCAAGACCCATGCATGCAACGTCCTCGTACGGATTAACTTAGTTGACAGGATCTACTCCGTACTCCGTAGTGGCTCGAGGCGCCACTTAGACCAGTTCTTGATTAGACAACTTGATCTGTAACACGAACTCAAGATAAGGAGTTACACAAGATATGTATTTCGGGCAAGTTGTCGGTTGTCTCCATGATGACCAGCCTGGTTACCGTTGTGGCGGGTTTCCTATTTGCCATCTATGTTTTCTCTGGTCGTCTTGATGTCAGTTTCAACTTTCAAGCCTTTGGAAGCGGAGTACTTAACCCTCCGGCGATATTTCTCCCGCGTGTTCCTGAGTCGCTTCGAGCATTTTGATTCTGGTCAAAGGAATCGGTCTTTATAGGTCCAGTACTGCCCTTGGTATGAACCTGCTGTCCCTTCTCTATGCTTGATTGTCTTTCCGAATCTACGCATCATGTCATTCACTCCCAATGAGAAGGATTCCCCTATGGGACAGCAATCTGACGCAGTCGGAACTCTGACTGAGAAACTCGAAGCGGGTACTGTAGCGCCTTCTTCTCCCAATGACGAGAATGCATTCATCACAAGAGACGGGATTCGCGTCCACCCACAACCTACAACTGATCCTTTAGATCCCTTGAATTGGAGCTTCATTCAAAAACATTCAATTCTTGCGATTGTTATGCTCAAGTAAGTTTCGCCCAAAAGACGAGTCCTACAGATCCGAACCCCTGCTTACTGATTGTTTCAAGGTATTTTCTATTCACTTATTTGACGACCACCACGGTTCCCAGCTTCCCTGACTTGCAGGATGGGTATGGGATCTCATATTCTCAAGTCAATTGGACAGTTGCGATACCGGCCCTTGGCTTGGCTGTTGGTCCACTGATCTGGTCTGGCCTCGCCGATATATATGGCCGTCGCATTATCTTCATCCTTGGTACGACCATGGCGCTTGCATCCACGATTGGAGCGGCAAAGGCACCAGAATATGGAGGCTATATGGCCGCTCGCTTCTTCCAAGGACTTGGAGTGTCGCCAGCTTCGACGGTTGGCCTTGCCGCTATCAACGACATGTTCTTCGAGCACGAACGTGGTCAGAAGATTGGCCTCTGGGTGTTGGCTATTGACAGCGGCTTACTTGTGGGTCCAATCTTTGGAGGATTTCTCAACATCGTCTCTGCAGAATGGATCCAATGGTTCACGGCCATCCTTTTTGGAGTGCTACTTGTTCTCGAGGTTCTCTTTATGCCTGAGACATTGTACCCGAGGAATAACATGCTGAAGCAATTGCCAATGGTGACCGCTTCGGATGAAGCAGCTGTTGACATTGAGAAAGTGGGCCGTCGCAGAAGTGATGCCAGTACCGTCAACCTCCCTCGGACCAAGCATTTGCCATACATCAACTACAAGCCTGTGCCAGGACTTCGCCATCCAAAGATCTGGGACCCAGCGCTGCGCTTTATCCTCACATTCAAGTTCCTCGCCGTCACCATTTCCGTATTCACCTTCTGCTTCCTTTGGTACTGGTGGGTTTTGAGCGTCATCACCATGTTGCCCGCCGCATACCTCGATTACACGCCTCAGATCCAGGGACTGCTCTTCATCGGTCTCTTGCTTGGAACGCTGTTTGCAGAGATATTTCTCGGCGGTCGCCTCAGCGACTACGTCTGTGCCAAATTGGCAAAGAAGAACGGAGGTGTTCGTATGCCAGAAATGCGCCTGTGGCTCATCTATCCTGCTGGACTTCTCTCTGCCTTGGGTTTGATTATCTGGGGCATCAGCGTCGATAGGGCATACCACTGGATAGTGGGACAGGTTGCGTTCTTCCTTTTCGCCGCTGGTATCCAAATGGGCAACACGGTCGTCTGTGCATATGTTGTCGATGCTTATCCATTACAATCTATGAGCACTATTACGTTCTATGCTGTTTTGTTGAACTTGTCAGCTTTCATAGACCCAGTAAGTTCAAAGACCCCACTCCCAGGGTTGATTCTATCCCCCCAAGTTGAGCTTTGCTAACATTTGTATCAGTTCTTCATTGCTCCTTGGCAGGCATCTTCGGGCTGGACCTGGTGCTTTGCGGGGCAAGGGATCATCTTGTTCTTTGGCGCTTTGCCCATCTTCGCACTGATTCATAGATATGGACCGGTGCTGAGAGCGAAGAGCGGAACCCCTACCTGGGTCAACCCTGAGTTTGATACTTTGCAATAGGGTACAATCGGACCATGGAATTTGTAGTCTTGTAGAATAAGAGTTTGTGTTCAGACCATGGTTTTGATGTTAGGCAGACTTCAGTATTGATTACCTGGTGCTTGTTCCAGAGTCTGTACTTTCACCTACTATGTGCCTTTACGAAGGATATTTCCTCGTAGCTAAAAATGGACTTTGCATCGCGATTGCATAGATTGTGGGCAACAGCCCAGTCAATACTAACCATCGGTGATATCCCTTTAAGCTAATATTCTCTGACTCGGCCAGTAGCATACAACTGTTGGCCAAGGCCACGGCCAGGTGCTGAGGTGCTGAAGGCTGTGAGTGCCGGGGCGGTAATACGAACAGTACTCGAGGCCCCCTCAAAGCCTTGTTACTAGCAGATCGATAGTGATAGTGATACTGAGATCTTCGTCTGAAACACTATCCTTGTTAGTAGTGTATGTTTCTGCACAAGCACTCGCTTTGTAATCACTAGTTTTAGCAACCCCAGACTCGCCAAATGCTGTCGCTTGGAGCAGAGGTTTATTTCCCGTGCAACGGTCCGTGTCAGAAAGAAACTAGGGGCTATCGAGTAAGGTATTGTCATTATTCTATACAGAGTATAGGAATTCTCCGTCACATCCAGATTTGAGTGGACAAGAGCTGCATAGAGTACTCTATCCGTCGTCGCGGGCGCACTCAGCATGTACCTTTGCATTATATCTTTGGCTTAGCCAATTCCTCACCTCTCTCCCTGACTGTCTTGTGACGCACCCACCAGTTTCGAAAGATCTCCCAGGCGGCTGCGGTAACCATAAACGGCGGACAAAGCCAGAGTAACCAGTTCCACCATCTCGGGGTTTTCGATTTGATTTTTTGCATCACGTCTGCAAGCTGGATTTTCAAATCTTCTTTGCTACCATCATTGTAGAGAACATAGCCTTTCCCTGCATTTGCCACGCCATTGTTGCGAGCTTCATTCCTTGCAGCTTTCTCTCGGACGTCGACCTGGCTCCTTACCCTGTTCTCTGCATCCTCAGCGGAAAGGTGCGGGTCTCGCGCTCGAAGGCGCTCCATCTGAATCTTGGGTTCAGAGACAGCAACAACTAGAATTGTGCTGCAGAATATATCGAGCCCAGACTCGAACATTAAAGGAATATCGAGTAAAACGGCCCAGTGCCCCAACAGGTAATAATATAGCACTGAGCGAACCATGTACAACCTCACAGCAGGGTGGACAATCCCATTAAGCTTCTTTCTGTCCCGTACTCGTTCTTCACTATTGCCAAAGACTCTTTTCCCCAGCGCTGGTCTATTTAACGGCCTTCCCTTGCCATTGGGCCCGTCTTCCCTTCCTCCGCATTGAGGATCGGACGCAGGCAGGAGTAGGTCCGGCGTTGAGGGTCCAAAGGTAGTCACTATGCGATTGTAGCCCCAGGTCCCTGGTTCGACTGCTTTCCGCGCGAGAAGGTCGGCATCAATCAAGGGAAGAGAGTAAGGCGGGGAAGAGAGCGTGGTTGCGCATGTCGACTTGCCAGTTGCGATAGAACCTGTGAGGCCGATAACCCGCATGAGGGGCGAAAAAGCGAGGATCGAGTTCGTGCCCTATGAAGCTTTATGTCTCATTGAATGCTGTGAAGTTCAGTCTCAGCTCGATGTACGCGTCCGTCTCTGTGTAAGTGCGCTGGTAGCAAATCACAGGTGGGCTTAGAGGAAGATTGAAGCCGGGACCGAGGTACATATGTATTATTTGCGGACAATTGAAGTGGAGTGAGAGATGTCTACGGATCAATACTTCTTCCGAATTCCGGACAAGGCTGAAGCCTGGTCTGTCTACTGACAAGTCTTTTGATCCTTGCTTTCTCACATTTGTCTCATCAGCACTGTTTCCATAAAACAAGGCATTTGCAATGTTTGCGCCCTGTAACAACATGTTGAAAGGCGAATTACACCTATTCGTGTTTGTATCATCCAATTAATTGTCAGGGGGACAGATAATACGTCAGGACAAGAATTCTGACTCTTTGTTCGAGGCGGAGCATATGACTCCTAGTTCAACACGCGCCAAGATCACCACCACTCGATTGGATGTAACTCTTCGTGTGTTGTTTGCATAAAAGAGACAGGAGCGAAAATTGACTGGTCAGGAGTTGACAGGCAGTGTTACAACCTCCACAGCCTTTCAGCAACCCACCACCTGAGGAATGAAAAGGCGAGCTCTCCGTCCTGCTGTGAGTCTTTTGAAGCCTTCGCAGAGATACCACACAGCAGCATATGCCAAAATGGCCTCGGTTTCTCTTTCTTTAACTCCGGCGGAGAAATTGTTTCGCCAGTGTCTTCTCGAATGCCGGAGTGAAATGCAAGATACTCCTGGCATGAAAGACCTCGTCCTGCGTTTTACTGGAGGGTGGGTGCGAGACAAGCTCCTAGGCGTTCAAAGTCATGACATTGATGTCGCACTGAGTAGCATGACTGGTTGGCAATTTGGCCAAGCAATGCAAATTTTCATGGAGAAGCATGGCCAAAAATTTGAAGACGAAGCCAGCCAGCAGGGTTTGGCAACCGCGCTGAGGAACTTGCACAAAATTGCAGCCAATCCCGAGAAGTCGAAACACCTGGAGACTATCACCACCAAGATGTTCGGAATTGATGTTGATTTTGTTAATCTAAGAAAGGAAGTCTACAATGAGGAAAGCCGGAACCCACAGATGGAGTTCGGTACAGCTGAAGAGGATGCGTTGCGAAGAGATGCTACCGTGAACGCGCTTTTCTATAACTTGGACACACAGACTGTGGAAGATTTCACAAAGAGAGGGTTCGAAGACATGGATAACAAGATCATTCGGACCCCTCTGCCGCCGTACCAGACTTTCAAGGACGATCCACTTCGAGTATTGCGGCTCATTCGATTCGCTTGTCGTCTAGGCTACGAGATCGAGCCAGCGTCACAAGAATCTATGAAGGATAAAACTATCCATGAAGCCTTAAGGCTCAAAATCAGTCGAGAACGTGTCGGAGTTGAAATTGACAAGATAATGAAGGGACCGGACCCATACACTGGTTTGAAATACATCAATGACCTCGACCTTTTCTCCACAGTATTTGCCAATCCCTCAAGTATGGACGGCGTAGACGCAAGCATTGCTCTTGCAGCCTATGATAGCTTGAAGCACATACTGGAGGAGAGATCATCGATCTGTCTAGGACTGAGACCAAAGGACGACCCGAAATTAAGTTGGTTTCTTGCTACTTACACGCCATGGGTTGATTCATCACAAAAAGCCTATGATGCATCTCGAACTGGGATCAAAGCCACCAATGCTGAGAGCAAGATTCTGAAAGACGCCATTGATCTCCGATCAGCTATAGTGGGACTTGTGGATCTTGTGAATAGCGGAGCGGCCAAACGTTCAGATGTCGGCATGCTGATTCGAAAATGCAAAGACTCGTGGAGAGCACATATCCTATACTCCCTGCTCTACGACCTAGCTCGTGACAAGAAAAATTTCGCAACAATTGCAGATCGCTACCAGCAGCTACTCATCTTCATTGAGGAGAAGTCCCTTGAGAATGCCCACAAAATGACTCCAATATTAAAGGGCAATGTGATCCATGCGGCTCTAGGTTTTCCCAAAAATCGCCAATGGATGAGTCATGCTGTGGAGATGGTTGCTGAGTGGCAGTTTGATGCTGTCGAGCCTACACCGGATCAGGCCATGGAGATGATAGCTAGCAAGAAAGCAGAACTTGGGTTGACATGATTATCTACAGCTTAGAACCGGCAAGCTTTCGAGCCCTCAACATGACGTCTCGTGCTTCCTGGCGCACCGCGAGATCTACCATTATTTCCTCACTTCCGCCACCAATCACATGGACACCGACATCTCGACTGATTTGTTCGATTCGAGCCCCCTTTCCGGTTTTAGTATATCCTGCTCCGCCCATTATTTGCCGAGCTTCGCGGCAGACTTGTTCAAGACATCTCGTGCTCATGACTTTCAAGAGAGCAGTCATGCCTCCAACATTCACCTCCTTTCCTGTCACCCGGGACGTTTCGATGATGAAGCAAAGTTGTTCCAAGAAGGCATGGGCTGGTTCTATGAGGAGTCCAAAGGAGGCGATCTTTGCCTTGATAGGGGCATGGTCTATTAGGCGCTTTCCAAATGTCTCCCTCTCACAGGCATAATTGTAAGCATCAGAAGCACAAACCCGCGAAAGCCGAAGTGCAGCGGTGGCTAGTGCGAGTCTTTCGGGGTTGAAATTAGACATGATCAGCTGAAATCCGTGGTTTTCCTTGCCAATGAGGTTCTCGACTGGTACCTCAACATCCTCGAAACTGATGAATGTGGAACCTAAGGATATTAAGTAGTTGCAAGCCACAAATTCAAGTCAGACTTACCACTCGCATGAACACCCTGATTCTCTATTCTCCGCGTAGTAACACCCTTTGCCTTCAGTGGAATCACTAACAAGCTAATGCCACCATGCGAAGGTCCCCCCGTCCGGACAGCAGTAGTGCAGAAGTCACACCAGATGCCATTGGTGATCCACTTCTTGCTCCCATTCACACGGTAGATATTACCTACTCGCTCGGCCGTGGTCTTGATATTGGCAACGTCACTCCCACCATCAGGCTCTGTGATACCAAGACAAAATCGATATTCTCCTCTTGCGACCTTTGGTAGCCATTTTTGTCTCTGCTCTTTAGTGCCAAAGCGACTGATCGGAGGACATCCAATGCCGTTGCCGCCTCCTAATCCCCACATTGGGCCACACCATCCCAGTCTATTGAATTCATCAGATACTATGACTCCACACCACACATCCCACTCATGGAATGGTATGCCTCCTGGTTGCTGAATTCCACCTGTGTCTGCAGGATCGATCACTGGATGTGTGATTGCAAAGCCCAGCTGACAATGTCGCAGGCGGACGCTCTCAGGGACCTGTCCAGCAATTTCCCATTCTTGTGCATACGGGGCGATCTCTGTATCTATATAATTGCGTACGAATGCTCGGAGGCGATGATGCTTTTCGGTGTAATAAGGATTGACGGGGAGATCAAGTTGGGGGAGGAGTGGTTCAGAGAACGGAGCAGGCGTTTTGGGAGGCATGCTTGGGGTGAATTCAGCTGCAAACAACGAAATAGATGAACAGATTGGCAGCCCTATAGCATTGTCTATTGATTCTCCAGTCCGAGTGAGTTACAATTTCGACAGCTATAAACCAAACCGACTCCCCCGGCCACCGCGCGGGGGAACCATATCGCTTAGAAGGCTGACTCCATGCGCGTGGAGTCGTAATAGTTGAAGTTGATGCCAAACCTCGGCTGGGAGTTCTTGGCATTACTAGCCTGTTTTGGAATAAAGATTCGTCTCAGAGAGTTCGATTCACATGCGTCTCTAGACTTCGCCGTAGCGATTCTCTCATGACGTTTGAGGGATGATGATTACAACCAGAATACTAGTCCATACTCCAATCTCTACGAAATATCAGGCCCGAGTAGAACGTCCAATGGCTTACGATTATAATAATAACAATGGTATTCGTTTGAGTTGAATTTTGTCCTGATTGCTTTTTCAAGCAGACTCATCCATCAGATGGGACAATTCAAACGGTTATTGTGATCCCTTGTTCGGTACTGACAATGATTTGGTCTTGTCAATTCCAGGCAAAATAGTCGGCGCCATGGAGTCGTTCCAAGAATTCACAAACCTGGGGCCGACTGAAACAGAAGTTCAGGATCATAATGTCGAAGGAGGCGGCCCCCAAGTTGAAACTAAAGCCAGCCAGGAGGCAAAGGTTGATGGAACAACCCAACAGCAGACTACATCAGCTGGCGACCCACCTCAACTCAATGTCAGCCTCGAAGAATCGGACACCGATGAGAAGCAAATTCCTCAGTTATTTCCCCTTTTCTCAAACAATCCGCCAGAATCGCCGACTCTCCCTTCCGGTCGCCGGGATTCAGATGATGACGATGAAGAATTAGAACTATCTAAATCTTTCAACCGGACGTCAAGCCCTGATCCAACAGCACTGCAACGTAACAAGGGAGCAGTAGTGACGAAGGTTGGAGAAGAGGGCATCGTTCGAATGCACAAATTCACACTGCACGAAACTGCCAACAAATATTATATTGTGGGCTCCGATATCCTGGATTCTGCTTTCCGAATCCTCAAGATCGACAGAACTGCCGAACCTGGTGACTTAAACATCATTGAGGATGATATTGTCTATACGAAGAAAGAAACCTTTCAAATCCTCAATGCAGTTGATGAAGGCAATCGAGCCACGGGCGGACTCAAATTGAAGACAAGCTTCTGGGGTTTGCTCGGCTTCATTCGATTCACAGCACATTACTATATGCTTTACGTGACGAAAAGAAGTCAAGTAGCGATGGTTGGAGGACACTATATCTACCAAATTGACAAGACAGAACTCATGCCATTAATCACCGCATCCTCCACTCGGATCAAGACCGAGAAGAGTCTAGAGGAGGCCCGCTTCGTCGGAATCCTGAGCAATCTAGACTTGACAAAGTCGTTCTACTTCAGTTACTCTTACGATGTGACTAGAACACTTCAGCACAACATTATGCGGGAACGCCAGGCCCTACAAGAAGGCCTTGCAGAGCCTGCGAAACGCGACCACAACGATATGTTCATCTGGAACCATCATCTCCTCCAACCGGCTCAGGCTATTCTCAAGAATCCATTCGACTGGTGCCTGTCTATCGTCCATGGGTACGTGGATCAGAGTGCGCTGTCGGTCTATTGGGGTCGAGTTGTCTACGTCACTATTATTGCTCGCCGGTCACGATTCTTTGCTGGTGCCAGATACCTCAAACGAGGAGCAAACGATCTTGGCTACGTGGCAAATGATGTAGAGACCGAGCAAATTGTTTCCGAGATGCTCACCACATCCTTTCATTCTCCCGGACCAGAGTTGTTTGCCAACAACAAGTACACTTCTTACATACAACATCGTGGCAGTATTCCTCTGCATTGGACGCAAGACAGCACCGGGGTTTCTCCGAAGCCAGACATCCATCTCAACGTGGTGGACCCCTTCTTTAGTGCCGCAGCGCTTCATTTCGATAATCTATTCAAACGCTATGGTGCACCGATTTATTGCCTCAACCTCATTAAGGCACGGGAGCGAACCCCAAGAGAGTCAAAGCTATTGAAAGAATACACAAACGCCGTGAATTATCTCAATCAGTTTCTTCCAGAGGATAAGAAGATCTTGTATCATGCGTGGGATATGAGTCGAGCATCGAAAAGCCGAGACCAAGATGTCATCGGGAGCCTTGAAGCTATTGCAGAGGACATTCTACCAAAGACAGGATTTTTCCAGAATGGGAATGACGCCGAAAGTGGCCTTCAACTTCAGAGTGGTGTTGCTCGGACTAACTGTATCGATTGCCTTGATCGAACAAATGCAGCTCAATTTGTTATCGCTAAAAAGGCGTTTGGTTATCAGCTTCAGGCGCTTGGTGTTATTGAACAGCCCTCTGTTGAGTACGACTCAGATGCGGTCAACCTGTTCACACATATGTGGCATGACCATGGCGACACGATCGCCGTTCAGTATGGTGGATCACACCTTGTTAACACGATGTCTACTTATCGTAAAATCAATCAATGGACAAGTCACAGTCGAGATATGGTTGAGAGTTTCAAACGATACTACAACAATTCATTCATGGATGCTCAACGGCAGGAAGCATACAATCTCTTCTTGGGTAACTACGTCTTCGCACAGGGCGAGCCCATGTTGTGGGATCTTTCCACAGATTACTATTTACATCACTCAGATCCTCGCTCGATGTTTGGTAGACGACGGCCGAGCTACCGTCACTGGTACACGGACGAATATCTCGAGCAACCTCATATTCCACCCACGATCTGGCCATTGGAATATCGGGATCGACCGCTCGGATACTTCGACGACTTCTGGGTCGAGTATTATCGCCCGTTAGCAATCTCGAGTTTCAAGAAGCTGTTCTCCTTCAAAATGCGTTCTAACCTAAGGTATATTCCATTAGGTTCGACAGCAGCGGGAAAGTATGATCTGTCACCATTCAAGGTTCGCACAGCAAACGACAGCGAATCTGAAAGTGGCCACGACAAATCTTCTACTGGGAAAGGGGTGAAGATTATCGCCCCTTCGGATGATAGCACGACAATATCATCCATTGATGGTGTACTAAAGTCAACTCCAGCCTCCACAATGGAGCCAACACCTAATCCCTCAACTTTGGGCCCTTGGCTCGATGCGCAGCAGCAAGTGCACCATATGATGCAGAAAAGGCAGTACACTGGTATCATAAAAGAACCATCTTTCGAGGTGCAATCTTCTGCACTGCCACGGATACCGAAACTACCCACGACGAACACAAGTGACTTGACAGGGTCTTCCGCGTCTGGACCACCCACGAAAGCCGATTTGGCACTACAGGCATTCACCTTGCTGATATCAAAGTCGATCGATCCACAGGTATGGCAGGCTGATGAGTACCAGCGATACGTAGCACATCCAAGCACGATCCCTCTTGTCGTATCAACTGACATCGATTACTCCTCGGCCCCAATCGAGTTCCTGGAATATCTCTCCAAAACCGCTTCTGACCCGGCGGAACACAAGGTTCTGCGCGCGTATGACGATGAGCGGGGTGCCGTTAGCCTGACTCTCGAGGAAAGAGCAGAGGCCAGTCTGGACGATTATATAGAGTATCTCGCGAGCGGGAATATGGAGGAGCCGCTGACGGTGCTGGACGAAGACACAGGGAAGAAGCGGTATAAGGCGTATAGGAAATGGCTGAAAGGGAAGAGTCTCTTCAAGCAACGGCCGGTAGTCGGGGATGATATGGAAGGCATCGGTGAGGCTGGGAGGGATTCTTATTCAACCATTGTGAGATCCGTGGTCTGAAATTCAAGGAGCAGTATGGTTGGATTCAGGGGGCAGCTGCTAAGTCATAACTTTGTGAAGCTGTTCATTTGCTCTCGCTTTGATACCCGTAGAATTATAGTTCGTTTTGCAATCAATGAATCAATCAACGTCGCGCCCTGACTTTTGACAGGAACAGACTTCAGCTACTCTCAAACAAAACCCCCAACTCGTCTCCTTCACTCAACAGCCTCTCCTTCGCAGCCAGCCACCGTTCCGTTCCCACAACCAAGCTAAGTCTCATCGTGACCTCCTTTAGCTTGACCTGAATCTCCCTCACATCTGCACTCCCCTTCCCCTCCTTGTCCACAACCTCATCAACACAATTAACCCAACAACCAACCAAGCCCCTTAGAATCTCAGGCCACCATAGCTCACGGACCCTGACCTCACATATCTGCAGCACGGCGTCTAGCACCCGCAAGATCTGTCCTATCAGCTCCCGTGAGATGAGCGCAAACGGATCCATGAGCCCGGCTCTCAGCATGGGCAGGATTTCCCGGAGGTATCTGACGCTGTCGATGCCCATCTTCTCCACGATCGACGGAATCTGGGACACGAGGAAGATCGTCAACGGGATCGATGTCGAGGACGAGAAGCTCTGGCCCGACGAAAGGTGCGAGAGCGATGCGAGCACGCCATGTCGAAGGAGGAGCTTGAGGCGCTCTTGACGCCCTGTGAACTCCTTCGAGCCGGGGACTTGCCCCCATACTTCTTTCTTGCCTTCGCCCTTCGAGATGCTGGTAGTTTCCTGGTTCCGATATCGTGCATCCACGGTACCCAAGAAAGCAGGGTAGAGCTGCGTAAGCACCTCGAGGCTCTCGTCCTCCGGAGTCAGCGTAGGAAGGAGCATGAAATTCACCTTCAGGGCGTCGAAGAAGACGTCACCAAGGCCGGTCTTGCGCAACATATCGCTTTCAATCCCCACCAGGAGCTCACACAGGAGATGGAGGAGGCGGCATCCAGTCACCTTGGTCGACGAGCTGCCGTCGTCGATCATGTTGAGAATAGGCGGGATGAGAAGGTGGAAGTGTGCTTCCACCGTCTGCTTCCTCTGGTCGCTGGGCAATATGCTCGAGTAGGTCGTGATTATGTAGTGGAGTAGAGGGGCCGTGAAAGACGTTTTCCATGGCTTCCGCTCGTCGTCTGTCAGCGGGTAGTTGAATCGGTTCCCTATTGCAGGCGCCGCTGGGACAAGGTTCTTGCGTCCTGTCGATGTCAGAGCCGCGTGTTTCGTGCTACTGAAGAGTGGCTTGATGATCTGTGTGAGTAGCTCTAGAAGTGTTTCGGGCAGAATAGTTATGTTGGTGCCGGATGTCGCTGATATCAGTCTGTGCGCCTTTTGGCGGAGATCCCTGGATTGCGGGCTATCCTTTGGGGATGGCGTTGCGAGAACTTCGAGGATGTCGTCACCCTCCATTGTACGCGAGGATTATATCGGATCCTTTTTCTTGGATCGAAAAGCCCTGGTTTTTCACTGTCTTGTCGGTTTCCAGTGAATCCAAGCAGGCAGTTTTAGAGATGAAGGTGAAGTCTTGGTCGTGCGCAACCCTATTTACCTCTTTTGGCCGTGTCGGCGGTGGGTGCTTCAGATGAATGCCTTGGGTGTGCACTTCAGGCTAGCCAGGATCTAGTGGCAACTTGAACTCAATTAATACTTTTACTACGCCCCTGCAAAAGCATGGGAGTCGGAACAAGCCTTGAAGCCTAATTTACAGCCAAAAAGGAAAACTACCGAGATGTTTTGAAGTGTTCAGTTCTCCATTACGTGACAGACTATGGAATCATAAATTAGTAATATCTATATACAATAGTAACACCTATATTTCCTTAAGCACTCATTACCCAGGTATTGATATACTTAACCTATAGCCTATACACTTCCTATCTAATAGTATCTAAAACTCCCAGATAACCGAGTGCTCAGTATTATACAAGATAGCTAAATAGATTTAATATAACTATTAACTAGTAATAGAGAAATATTCATAAACAGAGCCGGTAGTTTCTACAACAATCGTGACCAGGCTAAAACCAATCGAGACGATTTAATCGATCACGCAAATCAGATAGGCCGACACAGAAGGTCCTGGAGAACACTAATACTGGATTTCGGGATCGGAGACAATAATGTGGCTATGAAGTTTTTCCAGAAGTGTCCAATCCAGGCAACCTCGGCCTTCCATTGGAAGACCAGTTAGTGTGCATGTAGGGGCCTTCAAACTGGGGACGTCCTTTACTGTAACTTGTCCCAAATTGTGCGTCGCGCTGCCGAAGATCTCTCAGAGAGATAAGAAGGTCACTTTTCTCACTCTCATAATTTATTCGCTCTATACCTTTACACATATTTATTGTATGTACCTCTCCAGAAACGCCCTGTGCTGATGGACAGGTTAGAATAGAGGCTCATAGACAAATGGTACATGGATCGTCCCCAGTGACAGATGAAATTTCACACGTTACATGAGCACACATCCCTGCGCCTGTCTGATTCTTGCCTTGATCAGCTTCAGCTGCTGCTTCTTCTTCTCATTCTCGTCCCTGAGATGCTCATTTTGGTCCTTTTCCGCCCGCAACCGGGCCATCATCTCATCGTGTCGTTGGGCCTCTTCTTGCAACTCCTTCGACCGCTCCAGCTGAAGTTGATCCCGATCGACTTTCATTAGCTCCCAGTCATCTTCCACGCTCTTGATTTTATTCTTCCATTTCTCCACCTCCTCCTTGAGGACGCTGACCTCTGTTTCCCTCATTTGGTGGGTCAATCTATTATCCCGCTTGACCTCTGCAATTTCCCTCTGAAGGTCATTGATCTCGAGTTCATAGATCTCCTTTTTATTTTCCAACTTCTCCTCTAATGCGATGCCAGCCGCAGTCTTATCAAGCGTTATGCCGTCCTCCATCTCTTTCTGGATTGTTAAGTCGATGCCGTCCTCGGGCCGATTTTTCAAAAGGTGGCGCACAATTCCTAGCGCCGACTGCTCTTCTCTGTCGTGGATGAAGTCGTTTGCCCCGTGAAGGATCATGGGCTTCCAGAATGCCTCGTCCTCAAGGAGCTCCTTGTGGCGAGCGAGCTGCATTTTTTTGTCTGCCTCTCCACTTCCCCAGTGTGTTGTCGCAAGAGCAACCGAAGACATGGAATCATCACCGCACATTTTTTTGAACATGCGGAGGTTGTTCTTGGCAGTTCCTGTTACGCGCGTGTTATTGATCGCGTGTAAGTATACTATACCTGTTAGCTTAATCCCACCCTGGCGTGACTTGTTGAGCCAGTTCGCTATCTCGCGCAGGATGGCAGAGTCGGGTCGAGTGGTGTCGTCAAATCCAGGAGTGTCGACGAAGATAACTCGACGGCCGTCAATTGTTTTAGATGCCGGGTGCGCCTCTACCATGGCAGTCACTGCCCGACCATTTCGCTCTGTTAGCACTTCTAGAATCACGGCGTTGCGCACAGCTGCGGGTAAAACTTGCCTGATTTTAGACCATCTCCTACTGTGGCTGTATCGCAGAAGTGTCGGATGAATGTGCTTTTCCCCGAACCAGTCATTCCCATAACGGCAATGAAAGCATCATTGCGGTGAACATCTGGTAGTCTTTAGAGCGGTGAGTAATTTGATCTCCATCGGGATGCGACTATCTCGTCCAAACGTACTGGAAGAGGGAAGGTGCAGAGTTACGCATCTCCATACCAGGCTCACACGACTCGTACGGCGGCGGACTGTCCTTGTAGTCCGTTTCTTCTGGCACGTAGAATGGGTAACAAGGATTCATGGATTTCCAGACGAAACGACTGCTGGTGGGATTGATGTGACGAGCTTCATTAATTCGAGAGGAGCAGCCTTCACTCAGCATTAATATCTCTGGGTGTATCCTGAGTCGTCGACGTCCCATTTCCCCCTCGCAGCCTTCAAGGCAGCATTGGAAGCAGGCTGGTTTGCTTAGCCAAGAAGTGGGTTTCAGCCGCATTCCCGAATATTGTCCAATGGAACCAAAGCAAGTCTTGCAGCAAACCATTCCCTTGACATATCCGACAATGCTTATCTCGCCAGTTAAAAGGGACTCAAATGCTGTGGGAGGGTGGAATGTGTCCCGCATTCGCTCCTCGTGATTTTTCGTGGGCAGCATGTTTCACCGGTCACAAAAACCCAACGGCCATTCAACGGCCATTCAACGGCCATTTATGACACGTAATCACCACCCTGACCACCGCCCTGCAGTCTTCCCAATAAGAACCCATCATCACATGTTGTGTAACGTCGTCTGCCTTCCTTAGAACCAATGATGCCATGCCTCGTGGCATGGCTGTCGTTCGCCGCGGTACCTACAGGGTTGGATGATTGACGGCCTCGGGCAAAAACGGTCCTTGAAGCGCCCAAGTGGTCATGCTGAAGTGGTCAGCTCCCCTTACAGACCTGACCATTTTGAAGTGGGAAGCGACGCCAGTTCTTCGTCGGAGAGAATGTCTTGCCGGCCGGGCGCTTGACTTGAGTGGAAAGTATATTAACGACTTGTCGAATCGATAGCTAAGAAGCCATCTTGGGGCTGGAGTGAGGCAAGCATGAACAAAATGAGTAAAATGCATTGGTGGCAGCCATATGAAAAACAATTCCAGAATATATCACGTGATTTTGCGCCAAGCCCATCCAGTATATTTTGGACAAGCCAACGCATTCCACTCCCTTTCCCTTCATCGAAATACTAGTAAATAGTCACACATCAAGTCTACGATGAGACCGCATGGCCACCGGCGATCCCCATCTAACGGTCGTAATGGTGCTTTTCAGCGGTGGTCTGTTCATCTGGACGACAAGCAACAGTCCGACAGGCCGCCTCAGCTGAGACGAGCTCTGACATGTGAAGACTCCCTACACCCGAATTCGCAGCATGGACTGGCCTCTTCCTCTGCACCACCTTCTCGACGCGAAAGCATGACGGAAGCGATGAGAACCGCTATGGCTCCAATCAGAAGGGTAGATGGCGGACGCGGCTTGCCATCATTGTAGGCAGCGTTCCACCCACTGGGCGTACATTTGAATACCAGTTCTAACATTATCTCCAAGGGCCAACACTATGGTCATCGCTCTTATGGGCGTTACTGGGTCGGGAAAGAGCTCATTCATCTCCCTTCTCGCCGACCAGGATGTGGAGATTTCGCACAGCTTACATTCCAGTAGTGCCCCTGCCAGCAAGGGCGATTCAGAGCTAACATACCGGCAGACACCGTGAGCATCAAAGTATACAGTTTCAATGACCAGCGCGGCAGAACAGTGTACCTGGTTGATACGCCGGGGTTTGATGACACGACCCGCTCCGATGCCGAGGTTTTGAAGGACATCTCTTATCTCTTAGCCTCCATGTTCGCCGCCGACATTCGGCTGGCCGGACTTATTTATCTGCATCGGATATCTGATGCCAGGATGCCCGGCTCTGCGGTGAAGAACCTACGCATGTTCCAGGCTTTGTGCGGTGAGTCAAATTACAGACACGTAGTCCTCGCAACAACAATGTGGGCGGAAGCAGAAGGGAGCGATGCACGAAGCGTTCAGAATCAACGGCTGCGTGAGCTGCAAGACACTTACTGGGCCGACATGATTCAGTCCGGGAGCGAGGTCATGAAACATAACGGCCACCAGTCGTCGGCTCTAGAAATCGTCCGCACCCTGACGGCTCGCGCTGAGTCGCCCATCACCCTTGCCATCCAGCGCCAATTGGTTGATGATGGTCAAACCCTGGATGAGACTGATGCTGGCAAAATTGTTTTCGAAGAAGTCATCGCAGCGAAGCGCAAGTTTGAGCTCGAACTTGCCGAGCTGCAAGAGAGCTTGGAGGAGGCAGAGCAAGATGATGATCAAGAAAGTATCGAGAACCTCAGGACCGAACGTGCGGCGATCGAGACCAAGGCCAGACGGCGCGCGAGAGACGGTGTTAGTCTCGGAGTCGACATCCGGCAGCTAGCCCGGGAGCAGCATCCACTGTATCATGATCTGATCTCCGCCCTCCGGCAAGAAGATCATGAGAGTGTTCAGGCGGCTGGTTTTGTGTACGAGCCCGACTCTAGAGTGCGGGATCTGGAGCTGAGGCTCGTCGAGGAGGAGCAGAGGCGCAGGGAGAAGGAACAAGAAAACGTGGCGCTCAAAAAACAGCTCCAACAGCGTCATCACGAACCCGCGGCGGAGACCAGCCGGAAAGGACAATCCAAGGCACCGCGTTTCGGCGTCGAACGGAAAATCAAGACCGAAGACAAGTCAGGCTGGAGGAGCATCATGCAGTTCTTGAAAATGGTCGGGTCGTACTCGCCATCCGAAAATGAGAGGTTCTACGTGACGCAAAGCAGTCGCTCGTCGTCGTCGAGGTCATGGTCCAAATTGAGCATGGGCGATCAACTCAGGGGCCCGGTCAAATGAGGCCTCTGTTTTCTTCCTCATGGAGCCAAGGGAGTCAACTACCCGGGGAAATAGATGCTGCCGTCTTTCACGATACTAACGCCAACACGACCGACCAACCCAGAACGAAGGAACCATGGGACGCGAGGGACCGCAAGGGAATCCAAGAAACGGGTTTATTTATTATTGTTGTTGTATTTTCGGTAGCTTGACGCTCAGTGCATTACAATTCCAACGATATATTTTCTCTTGCCCGTTCCGCCTGCATACGGAGGTCCCAAGTAACGTACCGCACACCAGCTAGCATCACTCTAGTCTGGCCTGGAGCCTGAATCGCGGTAAATAAGATCGAGACTAAATAGTACTTGAAGTTACTCATTCGTACTATTTCCCTCATTAATCTGCCCCTACATATGGCTATACATTTCCTAGATCACTCGTCGAGAGTGACCACCAACAATAAATGTCACTTTTTGGAGCTGGATTCCTTGCCTTTACTAAGCCAGGTGCTCTTCTCTTCCTCAAGGGCAGCCAACTTCGACTCCAACTCTCTGATCTTGTCCAGTTTGTTTTGGCGGTGCTTCCGAGAGTTCATCGTGTTCCGAATACGTTGTGCACCTTTCTTGTCCGCCATATCGACAAAGTGGATTTGAGATCCATATTTGGCGGGTTTGTCGGTATTGGACTTCTTGGCGGTCTCCCCGGCTGAGGGAGGGGCCTTGTGCTCAACAATGTGTAATGGTGACGAGATCCTACTGCTGGTACTCGAAGTGGTTGATTTTGGTCGAGGTTTTTCCACCCTCCCACTTTGAATGGGTGGAGCGTGATATATTGTCCATGCTGGACTGGAGGGAGACTTGACAGGGTCTGGTTGCTCCATGGAGATTGGATTCGGACAAGGTAGATCCCCAGGAAGGGTGACAGCGAAAGGATTCATGAAAAAGGCTTCAGGAAACGTAATCGATACACCTATTTCTTCCACCAGATCGCAAGGGACGTCCTTGCCGCTAGGGGTGGAGTCCAAGGAGTCGTCCTCCATATAGAAACTATCGTCAAAGTCGACATTCTGCCAATCATGACCGGGAAGGTAGTAGAGATCGGCATTGTTGAATGCCGACAAAGAGTCATGGGTGGTATCAAAATAAGCGGGTAAATTTCGCTGGTCAGGGGTGCTGACCAGAGGTAAAGACCGTGGATAAGAGTTGTAAACCGAATAATCCCAGACGGGCCATTGTAAGTGGTCCTTATGGTGGGTAGAACACACCGAAGTATCGGGATGGAGCGCAAGTAGTTGTTGTTGGCATTGTGAATCACTCTCCAAGGTGGAACCCCACCAAAATCAAGGGAAAATCAAAGGACTGCCTTGCTTGAGTGCCTGGTGCAAGGCTGGATTGAAGGGTAGAGAGAGGAGGAGGAGGAGGAAAGAAAGGGAAGGTGGGAGGTCGGGGTAGAAGAAGGTAAAGGCGGAAGCCTCGACCGCCGCGGACGAACTCCAGTTACCATTTATGGTTAGTCGCATTTCGGGGTAACTTGCCAGGGTAATGTAACGTCATATGCGCCTGACTCAGCCAGGAGGCTGTGCCCCTCGGCAACTACACCAATGTCAGTATTCTTCAGAGATCGACTCTCGATACCACAGTACACATTCATCACTGTGGGCCTCATCAGAGCCGGTCGTCCTTTGTTCTACATCTCCGAGAGAACTACCAAAAAAGTTTCTTCCAGATTCCGAAATCAATGAGCAATTTCACGGACGAGGCCGAACCACTTTGCCTCGAAGCATGAGGCTCTCGAGCTGCCAAAAGCAGTTGAACATGGCTTTCGAGATGCCCCAAGTGTCATGAGTGCAGAACGTCTCCAGGTTCATGTTTCATAGGGAAGGGGTCAGGCAAGGATCGAGGTCAATGAAGTTGACGTTTCATAAAGCCGTTCAAGCCCTCAAGCTGTCTTTGAAGTTCTCCAAGAACAATTCACAGCAATGATGAAAGAACATATCGATCGTCGAGCCGACATCGGTTGATCCCTCGTGAAAAGCATCTGATTTTGCCGATCTGAGCTCTGTTGGTTCTTTTCTTCTTCCCCTATCCTTTGCGCTTTTCTGGCCCCTATGGTCCAGCCTCGTCTTTTCATTTTCAATATGAACTGTTTGCTCCCCGAGTTTAACCCTTGCCACATGTTCAACGACCTAGAGATCAGAAGGAGAATGTCATGGGAAATGAGAGTGATCGCTGAATCGAGGTATACATATTTGATACCGGGGCCATCCAGCCCAACCCATTGGTATGTATTCCCTAGGATAAATTATGTATATGAAAATAAGTCTATGAATGGCAACTCGTTCAGAATTCCCACGATCCAATTGTACTATATTCCCAACCAACCAATCGCTATGCAAATTATCCAAAGACAAAAAGTAGCAAGCTTTTGAGCCACGCACATATGAAAAGTAGGAGGCTTGAGCATCCTCAATTTAGGCACAAGAGAAATTGATCAACGGGTTGTAGTCGTGGTCAACAACCGCAAAGCTAGGGGAGGCCGTGAAATCATCAAGGTCGTAGAAAAAGTAATTCAAGCTGTTGAAACTGGCACACGATACTTGCCACCAAAAAGTTTGAAGATTGTCGATCGATGGTACTGAGTTGCCGACCGTATCTCCAGTAATGGGCTGGCCAGTCTCGGTCGTCCAGACTTCCTTTCCTTTGGACACAGCACGGACTTTCTCAACAGCAGTCCAGTAGGCATCACTGGAAGCACCGTTTTCGATTGCGACCCCTTCCCAGTAGGGGTATGCATCGTTACCAAGCCAGTCAACAGCATCGATCACGGCGGCGTTTGCAGGGTCAACCCAAGCAGTCCAAGTATCGACATGTCCGACGGATTTTCCCGATGCTCCCAAGCCCCATAGCATGCCTCGGACATCATTAATCTTCGCAGCAAGCGTCTTAGCATCTGTATCTTTACGATATAGATCCTCTGAACCGACACTGACGGCCAGGATCCAATCAGAGCCGTATTGTTGGATTGCTTGCAGCAGAGCTTGTTTTTCTGCTTCGAAATGAGCATCATCCTCGGTCCAGACACCAACTAAGAGATTCGTTCCCGTCCGAATAGCAGCCGGTACTGCGTTTGCCAAAGTATTACAATCTCCTGAGGCATACAGTCTGACATCCTTGAAGTTCCCGGGAAAGCTGGCGATTTTCTGGAAGGCAAACTCCCAATCCGCCTCACTTCGACAGGCTCCAGATGCAAGATTGGCGCCAATGTTGAAGCCTTTGTAGTACGCCTCAACACTCGAGACAGCCGCCGCCACCAGGGTAAAAATTGGCGTTGTTTTCATGGTGATATACTGAGGTTTAAATAATATGGAAAGAGAAAGATACTGAGAAAAATCAGACAAATAGGAAAGCTGACTGACTGAAGGAATGACTGTTGGTGTTGCTGAAAGAGGGACAAAAGAATGACTCAAATGAACGAAAGAACTTCAAGAATACTGGCAGCAGAAAAGTCTGCAGAAATATGAAGGAAAACAGAAAATCTATCAATCAAGCAGAGTCTGGAGCCTTATCCAAGCTGAAGCCAGGGTCGATATCCGCTTGTGGAGAAGAAGCGAGGGAATAGGGGCGCCACCCCGAGTGGTGATCCCAACAGTCTCTCGAATCAGTCCCCATAATGCGTGGCTTGGACCGACATTGGTGGGCCGTTAAGATTGACATGACGAGCTGGTTCGCCTGGACCTCCGGCGAAGAATGGTGGCCTGTTGTTATTTCTTTGCGAGGTGGGTGCTTGACGCAAAAACATCGATTTCCGATCCCACCCACCTTAGATAATTGAACCAGAATCGGGATGAGAGGCCGCGTGGACAGAACCAAGGATCGACAGATATACCAAAGGATTGCTTGATATTGGAGTGCTCGAGGCTTTAACTAAAGGGCCTGCTAAAATAGTGCAGGCTGCCGCCACAGCCGCATTTTCGGCACTCTTGGCCCTCTAACTTAGGCTAAGCTTTCGGAAGCCAGTTAAGGCTACCTTACCTACATAATTAGGTACCTATTCATTCCTTCACGACTTTGGCGGCGGTTCACCTCGAAAATCCTCCACGCCTCTGATAGCAAGAATATGTTCCAGGCCTGGTTCGCTTCACCTCACGGCAGAAAATTGAGCTCAATATACACCCCTCGCTCTCAAGGTCGAGTCCTTCGTTGCAGAAGACGAAGTCGAGAATGCAGTAAGGAGAAGATTACGAGATTATTTGACAAACACCGGAAATCTAGAAAGTAAGCAAACTTACAAGAAGGAGGCGGATAGACTCCATCATTTCAGAGTCCTCTTGGAATACTGTGTACACTATATCAGAGCGCGGAGGAAAATTCACTGCGGCCAGAAATCATAGTACCAAGCCTCCAAGCCTTGACATTACAAATGCCGTGATATTACGTAGTCCGATGTCTGATGTTTCAGCTTGAGAATAATGAGTGCCAATGGTGAGATTTAAAATCTCTATTCTTCGTGAAGATATCGGTCAATAAAATTAGAACGGAACATTCTAAGAAAAGGTTGCAAGCTCTGCCACGCGGTGCGCTACTCCATGAACCTGGATTCAAAGCAAGCGGCCTCGACATTGACATCGACAAGCCACCATGCCATGGCATTCCGGAGGGCTCGAGTCGCTCTTGTAGTCATCGTTATATCGATCCTGCTTCTCTTTTGGCATCTGCCTAAGTCGAGTGATAGGAATTCACCCCAACCAGTTGGAGAAATTGTCTCAACGCCACACGAGGTCAACAACGACCCTCAAACCCCTATACTCGGGTTCATCCCCCTACCAGACGCTTCACAAAAAGTTCTACCTCGAATACAACACGTTTTCAGACCTGAAAGTCCGCCTGCCAAGCAGATTCGTCTGGCACGACTGGAAGAGATCAAGGCAGCCACATTGCATTCATGGCGTGGTTATGAAAGATTCGCATGGCTGGACGATGAGCTGGCCCCGGTCTCTGGGGGTTCCAAGACGTCTTTCGGGGGCTGGGCAGTGACTCTGGTCGATTCCTTGGACACCTTGTGGCTTATGGGCCTCAAGACGGAATTCGAGAAAGCTGTTCAGGCTCTAGAGGGGATAGACTTTGAGAAACCCGCACATCTTCCTATCAATGTCTTCGAGACCACTATTCGATACCTCGGGGGCTTACTCGGAGCCTACGACGTGAGCAATGGCAAGTATCCTATCTTGCTCCAGAAAGCCACAGAGGTTGGAAACATGCTTTACGCCGCATTTGACACGCCCAGCCGCATGCCTGTACTTCGATGGTCGAAGATCGGGGTGGAAGCCCCTGCAGGAGATGCTCTCGTTGCTGAACTTGGAACTCTGACGCTGGAGTTCACTAGACTCACTCAACTCACAGGAGACTTGAAGTTCTATGATGCTGTGCAGCGCATATCGAATTGCTTTGAGTCACAGCAGGGCCAAACCAGGGTGCCAGGATTGTTTCCTGACGTTGTCAACGCAAGAGAATGTTGGTTCGGCGATGGCGTGACATTCTCCATTGGGGGCTCGGCCGACTCCGTCTATGAGTATTTTCCAAAGGAATATCAACTACTAGGAGGTAGCACTCAGTACAAGCAACTTTACTTCACTGCGAGAGAGCCCCTGAAGCGGCATCTCCTGTTCAACCCGTCAACTCCCTCTACGCAAGACCTCCTACTGGCTGGAATATATAAGAAATACCCAACCGGGCGCGAGGAGTTCATACCAGAAACGGAACACCTAGCATGTTTCGCTGGCGGCATGTTCGCCCTCGGGGCAAAGCTATTCGACCTGGCAGACGACTTGAACACTGCGAGAAGTCTCGTAAATGGATGCGTCTGGGCATACAACGCAACCGTAACAGGCATCATGCCTGAACGCTTTCGCTTGGTTCCCTGCCCTGACCGACAGCAACCATGTACCTGGGACGACAAAGCATGGATGAAAGAACTGCTGATACAGAATGCACAAGAAGAATCTGCTAGAGAAAGAAAATCTCTGTCCGAGGAGACACGTGCACAACAGCTAGCTGAGCGTCTGCATTTACCCAATGGCATACCTGAAATATCCAATCGAGGCTACGCCTTGAGACCTGAAGCTATCGAGTCCATATTCGTTCTTTACCGCATCACCGGGGACGAGAGCCTTCGAGAGGCAGTGTGGAATATGTTCAAGAGCATCGTGAAGTACACAAAGACCGAGTTTGGCTTCTCGTCCATCGATGATGTGACACGGACAGAACCAGGGAAGATCGATACGATGGAGAGCTACTGGACTGCAGAGACGTTGAAGTATCTCTATTTGCTATTTGAGGACCCAACTATCGTTAGTCTGGATAACTTTGTCTTCAACACCGAAGCGCACCCGTTCAGGGTGCGAGGGGGAGAATGAATCTCCCTTGAAGATATGAACAAATTACGGGGCTGGCCTCACACATAACATCGCATCACCGTTCAGCACCTGGGTGGGAGCAGAAGAGAAAATGGTGTTGAATCATTATTCATGGTTGTTCATGAAGCCTCTTTAGGTTTCGAGAGGAGCCTGCTTAGAAGATCTTACCCAAGACCTGTTTCACATCATCTGAAATCACATCTGCACCGGTGCTTTTATTGCCTTTGCCTCGTCGTTCTGGTCGTTCATTCCCCTTGACATCAAATTGTCTCCAAGTCCTCTTCACATCAGATGGGCCAGGCACATCGTCATCCAACGGCGGGGCTTTAGACTCCTTCTTCCTCTTTATACCCTGTATCCTTCTGCCTTCCTCCACACCCTCGACAAACCTCTTGGTTTCCCGCGTGATATTTCTTCTCTCCTCGTCTCTTCGCCCCTCCATTTCCCTCTTTTCCTCCCTCACGCCCGCCATCAACTCTTCCCACCTCATGCCTCTCAGGTATTTCATGTTCCACACGTCGTCGTGGTAGAACCCGCCCTTTTTGCCGCCGATGACTTGAGCATTCAGCGTCTCTGCACATCTTCGAGCGGTCTTCTTCGAGGCAAACTCAATCCAGCCTTCTGTGTACAGCTGTCGGGAGTTCTTCTTGGAGCTGGATTTGTGTTTTGACGCCGGAGAGAGGAATAGTCGTGTGATCGGCGCAAATGCACGTTGAGAGAGGAGATTTCGCAGTGCTGAGGGCTTGAGGTACGGTGGTAATGAGGAGAGGTAGACCACGCCTGGCGGCGTTTCCTTGTCCTTGGACCTTTTCGTGGACTTTCCCTTGTCTCTACCATTCAGACTCTTGCGCACTGACTTGGAGGCCGTCGTTGGCGACTCTCGTGCCTCTGTAGCAACTAATTCCCTTCGGTTGCCGTCGTTCTCATCCTCAGATCCGTGCCCCTTGCTCGACCCATGTGCGTCTTCGCCATCGTCACCCACGGGTGCGGCCTTCGTTCTAGATCTCTCCGTCTCGCTCCCCGACTCTTCATCAGAAGAAATTTGATCTATTTTCCTCCTCTTGGTCGCTCGACTGGCCTTTGAGACTTCGGCGGCTTCTGAATCGTAGCCACCGTCGTTGTCGGATTCGTCGGAGGTGTCGTGATGTAAATAGAGATTGCGGTCGCCGGAAGTCATGGTAAAGAGTGACCAGCTGTATTATGCACCTTCAGAGGCTATATACCTTACGGGGTCAAATGTGTTGTCGAAGCAGACGAAGTTGAAGTGCCTTTGCGAGATGCGGGGAAAATTTTCGGTGGGTGTTGGAGAATCGGAATCTCAGGCAAATCTAATTACCTGGGAACTTCACGTATCAGAGTACGGAGAGGATCGTGATAATCGCATCATCGTATGCGCCGTCTTTTCAAAAGCGACCTTGGAAATAAAGTACGAGAAACGATTGTGTGTCAAACAATATATTCAATACATAGTGCTTCGACCATCAAGACTAGAGGAGCACTTTATCTACTTCCTAAACGCAGGCAAAACTATAAATTGGCTTTGCCCTTCCATACAATGGCTTCCTCGCTTTCGGTCGTCATGCGTGAGATCACGTCCTCGACCTTCTCCTTGACACCCGCTTTATTATCCCACCTCCTGAGCACTTCCTCTATCACAGCCTGGCGTCCATTGCCACCATAGCTCTTGACTACTGGCTTGATGTCTGATTCTCGAGGTAGCCCAAAGACTGCGTGGGGATATTCCTGGTAGGTCTGATCGGGTGATCCTGGATATGGATCAATCAACTCAATCACCTCCTCTTGTGACGGTTGATCGAAGAACCTTTGCACGTCTTGAGCAGAGACTCCTTCGAGGGAGTTTGGTTTCCACGCTGGGTTGGTTGGTGGTTTGTTGATCAAGCGGGCGGAAACACCTTCAGTAAAATCGGGGTGTCGCATGAATTCAGCTGCCATCTTATGTTCTCGAACGAAGGTATCTCGGATATTCCAAGCCTTGCCCTCTCTAAGTTGTCGTAAAGTAACTCGAAGACTAGTAGGTGATCGGAGTGCAATGGTCTTCTGTGTAGCTTTGGCCCATTCTGCGATTTGGACGTCAGGAGATTGGGATTCTCGCTGAAGGGTTTCGAGAATCTCTTCGATAGAGTTGAATTTGAAAGATCGATCGATCGCCTGGCGTAACGAGCCAGTGAGATTCCCGTATTTCGCCTTTTCATACGAATCAGGGGCTGGCAAGCTGCTTGTGAATTCGCTTATGGTCGCATTGATCAACTGTTGTCGTTGGAGAAGACTGGCGTTATCTTTGAACGTAAGCTCTGAAAGTCGCGTTGTCAAAGGGCCGAGTACGGAGCTATCAAGATAATGGGTGGCAATTCCAGCGTAGAACGCTTGCACACCATGTAATCGCTCCGAAGTCAAGGCCAGATACGTGCCGATCTCGCCATCAAGTCGTGACAAGAAGAAACTTCCACCTACGTCAGGGAAGAATCCAATAGTTGTCTCCGGCATAGCGAAAACAGTCTTCTCTGTAGCAATGCGGAACGGGGCATGGACAGATAGTCCAACACCACCACCCATTGTGATCCCGTCCATGATAGCAATATAAGGCTTGCTGTATGTTGCGATCAAAAGATCTAGCTTGTATTCAAGGGCGAAATAATCTGACGACTCCTTCTGACCTTCTGGTCCCTTTTTGTTTTGAAGTGCAAGTTCAGCCACATCTCCTCCTGCGCAGAAGGCTTTTGGGCCTGCTCCACTGATCAAAATGACGTTGGCCATGTCTGATTTTTCCCATTCTCTTAACCGAGGGAGGATTTTCCTTGCCATTGATCCATTCAGGGAGTTGAGCTTTTTCGGCCTGTTAAGCTCAATGGTGCGGACCCCATAAAGCGAGTTGAAAACAACATCGTCCGGGTCATCCGATGGGAGCTCCCTTGGTAAGGAGCCATATCGAATGGCAGTAGAGGACATCTAGTGCTGGTAAGCTTAAGTGGGAGTAGTATGACGAGAATGGCTTACCGTCCGCCGATTGATTGATTGTGTGAATTGTGAAGCTCTCGCACGAGCTGCGAAAGTCAATGTTCTCGCAGCGGTATTAGAAGCCAATAAGGAGGCTGCGTATCTAGCACAGCAGACCTTCATGACTGATAAAGAGGATGTGGGATAGTCATCAGCTAGTGGAATTCGTCTTCCTCTTTAACAATTCCCCTGAACGTGTCGAATTGCTGCATTCTCGGGAAGGGCAAACTTCGGGCAGCACTCCGACCGAGGCGATTGAGAAAACGTTCGCCGAAAAGACAAAGTTGGGGGAAGAAGCCTTGTCACGTGCTATACAGCGCAATCACGTGGGTATGCACAAGGCTGTACTCGTGGATTACCTAAGATATTCCTTGGCAATGCAAGGATCTGCATCTTGAGTGGGAGGCAAACTTCTGAATAATTCAAGAGTCACTTGAGGTTTTCCAAGACTTTCTAGTAATCCTGTCTTCTCAATTTTGTCTCTTCGGAGGCGATTGATATTCTGTACCCTTTCAATTCCTTCTAAGACGCCTTCTTCTTTCAACCCAAATTTTGTCTTCATCAAAAGTCTCTCAGTATGTCGATGGACCTTGATTCTGTGCCGTTGCCGTCTGTTCAGAAGCCACAAACAGCCACGATTTTATGTTGTAATTGTGGCGCACCTATAGACGGAACTGCTGCAGCTGGTGCATTATGTTACGACTGTATCAAACTTTCGGTTGATGTCTCAGAGGGAATTCAGCGGGAAGGTGTACTGCACATTTGTCGAGACTGCGAAAGATGGCTGAGTCCGCCCTCGCAATGGGTTACAGCCGCCTTGGAGAGCAGAGAACTCCTTGCATTATGTCTACGGAAGCTGAGGGGCCTCAACAAAGTCCGTATTATTGATGCAAGTTTTCTATGGACAGAACCGCATTCCAGAAGAGTAAAGGTCAAAATCACTGTTCAGCAGGAAGCATACGAGGGAACCATTTTACAGCAAACTTTTGAAGTCGAATATGTCGTTGCCTATCAACAGTGCCCGGAGTGCGCAAAATCATACACACCAAACACATGGCGAGCGTCAGTCCAGGTCCGACAAAAGGTTCCTCATAAACGTACTTTCCTTTATCTCGAGCAGCTCCTTCTCAAGCATGGAGTACATAAAGACACGATTAATATTAAGGAAGTCAAAGATGGCTTGGACTTCTATTTTGCGCAACGGAACCATGCAGAGAAATTTGTCGACTTCCTGACTTCAGTTGCCCCTGTCAGGGTGAAGAAATCACAAGAACTGATCTCGATGGATGTTCACACCTCCAACAAATCTTACAAATTCACTTACTCCTGCGAGCTGCTACCGATTTGCAAGGATGATCTGGTGGCACTCCCACCGAAATTAGCCAAATCCATTGGCAATATCAGTCCGTTGGCCCTTTGCTACCGAGTCGGTACATCAGTCAATCTATTAGATCCAAATAGTCTACAGACTGCTGATTTACCGTCATCGGTGTATTGGAGAGCCCCATTTAAGAGTCTTGCGGACGTAAAGGAGCTTGTTGAGTTTGTGGTCTTGGATATCGAATCTACGGGGTCACAGAATGGCCGATTCTTCGGTGCCGAGGCGACCGTTGCTAGGGCATCCGATCTAGGATCAAATGATACTACATACTATTGCAGAACTCATCTGGGAGGTGTGCTTCACGTAGGGGATTCGGTCTTGGGCTATCACTTGACTGGAACGAATTTCAACAACCCTCAGTTTGAGGAGCTGGAACAAAGCAATACGTATGGCTCTACCATCCCAGATGTGATGCTAGTCAAGAAGTTCTATGCTCGAAAGAAGAAGCCAAAGACGAGAAGCTGGAGACTCAAGCGCATGGACAAGGACGAGGGAGAACTCTTGCCAAAGAAAGCCGATCAAGAGCGGATGGATGCTGATTACGAAATGTTCTTGCGGGACGTGGAGGAGGATGCTGAACTCAGACAGACACTTGCGCTGTACAAAGCCAAGCAACAGAGGACGAAAGGCGCAGACGATGAGATGAGCCTGGTCACAGGCGATGAAAGCGAGGATGAAGTACCTAAGATCAACATGGATGAGCTGTTGGAGGACTTCGATGAATTGAATGTTAATGATATGGAGGAATAAAGCATATGGAGGGTTCTCAGTCAGTGCTAGTGTTTTGAGGCGAAGCACTTGAATGCTGCTCATATGAAAGGAGCTTCCTACGATCGGCAAAAGAGCCGATATCAATGCAAACCTGATTTTCCGTTTCTATCTCGGTGGCTTGATTCAGTGCTGATATGAATACCATCGTACATAGTACGTCAAAATTCGAGATCCCAATGACGTCACGTGGCCTTGCCTTGAAGATGACAATTTTTCGTGAATCAATTGCGGAAGAGTACCTGACAACCCAGCAATCGCCTTCCACACGCCCTTGGAAGTAACAAATCAATCTTGAGGCTGCAGGCGGAGATTGAAACACGCAAAGGGGAAGTTGCGGACGTGTACACGCCCTGTGATCTGAAGCTGCCTTGAGGAACAACGTCGAACATCGTGGCAATTGCGCCAAGAAAAATTGATCAGTTCGCAGAGTGTCCTCTGGACCATGTCTCACTGTGAGCACTACAAAGTGCAAGTGACATAAGGCCTCTTTGATCCCACGGCAGTATTGCCTCACCTACCAGATTCCCATACCCTCCTTTGCTTGTCGCCCATGCGAACGAAGCGGTCTCCAGATCTACCGCTCAACAGGGATCCCTGATCATTTGACCACTTGGCTCTATTATTTCACCAATGTTGCGACCTCGTCACTAGTCATTGAAAAGTCTATGGAGCCTTGGGTGTGCAAGTGATGAGTTCCGCATTCTTCCGCCGGCCTACAGATGAAAGCTCAAGTTCGGACAGCGATGATGTAAAGCCGCTTGAGGATTCCCAAGAAGGGTTGGAGACTTCGACTGGAGAAGAAATTGGACCAACCGCTACGGAATCACTTTCAAGCCATGAAAGCGTATCAATCGGCGGCGAGGGACAGGAAACCCCATCTGCCGACGTCAATAACATTGAGCAACATCGCAGTCTTCTACTCTCGGCACTACTTGAGGACTTTGTAAAGAATCGGGCCTGTGAGGAGATGAACAAGGCCAATCCAGGTCGAAACTATGACAGACAGTCACCAGAAATTCAACCTCTAGCACAGAGACTTTTCCAACAAGCATGTCAGCCTCTGGCATTGAATGGATGGATTTCTCCAACAGCTGCTAATGATAACATCGGAAGCAGACAAGCTCGCGCTACCTACTTGACTGGGATCGAAAGTCTCGCCCTGGGACGACTTCAAAGTGGTAATTTCTTGCCTGCTCAGGGACGACCGCAACTTCCATCTCGCAATCCTCCGCGTGCTTTGATGCAGGCCAACCATCACAATCAGGTGGCCGTTCATCAAAACTTGGCAGCAGTAGCCGCGAATCTATCACCATTTTCCGGGTCGAACACCACACCAAGTCCATACTCAGACTTGATTCTCACGAGTCCTACAGTCAGGCGGAGTCACTATGAATCTAGCTTCCAGCAGCTAAAGTTTCTCGGTCGTGGGGGGTTTGGGGCAGTCTACCACACCTACAACGTCTTTGACAAGAAGGAATATGCAGTCAAGAAAATCCCACTCAGTCCAAGGCTGTCTCAGAGATACAGAGAGTCTGGACACCAGGAGTTAGAAAGCATTCTTCGAGAGGTGCAGGCTCTAGCACAACTTGAGCATAATAACATTGTTCGGTATCACGCAACTTGGATCGAGGAACCAAAGGACATACCTTCTTTAGTGTATCCGCCCAGGAAGCCCAGTCTGACGGTCGGGGGGAGGAAGTTGATCGAAGCAGTCGGGTCCGCATCTCGCCGTTTCCCTCCCTCGCAAGCGCCAGAACAGAGCGACGGGATTGTCTTTGGCTCAGACAGTGTTTCTAGAGCTGCGACAGATAAGTTCAACATTGATGTTCCCGCTCCCTCTGTAACATTTGCACCTCCTACGGAAACAGAGTCAATTGCTGGACGGACTTCAGAAATGTTCACTGATGGCGATGCTCGACCGGGAACTCGAGTTGAGACTGCTCTAGATAGCTCAGTATATGTCCTCCACGTGCAAATGTCTGTCTACCCAATGACGTTAGCACAATATCTAGCTCCGTGGGGTCAAGATCAAGGCCAGCATCAGTCAACCTCGAATGGCAGCAGTCTGAGTCGTCGACATTGTTTCCATTTGGTACCGGCTCTCAGAATCCTATTGGGCATTCTTTGCGGGTTGCAGTACATCCACGCCAAGGGATTGATTCATAGAGATATCAAACCGAGCAATATATTCATCTCCAGCATGGGATTGGATGCAGGGTCTCTGGTTGCCGAAGGCTACCACGATGTTGGATCGTGTGTTGGATGCGAGGGCCCAAACCCGTACTACATCAACCCTCGCATCGGGGATTTTGGTCTCGTGGCAGAACCAACAGTGGACTCAATTGGTGGCGGGACCAGCGAGGGGAAAGTCGTCGGAACGCAATACTATCGGCCCCCTCCGTACCGCGACCCACGGAGCAAGTGGAACGCAAATGCCGTGGTCGACGAGAAACTCGACGTTTTTGCGCTAGGGGTGATTCTAGTCGAGATGCTGTGGTGTTGCAGGACAGCCACAGAACGCATGCATGTCCTTCAGAATCTTCAACGAAGCAAAATTCCACCAGGGTTAGTCGAGAAGATCAACCTGGAAGGCCATGAACCCGGAATAGGCGAGTTGGTCGTTAAAGGCATCTCGAGCATGATCGAGCGTGATCCATCGAAAAGATGGGGGTGCGCTGCCTTGACAGAGTGGATTGTGATGACCTTGGATAATTGCAGGATGCCGAACAAGCACAGTAGCAGTAGCGGCATTAGAAGGACTGGCGACCATCATAGCCACCAACAGACCCAGGACGAGATAGGGTCAGCATTGACAGAAGTCCAAACGCTAGACGAAGTCGAAGTTCAAGCCGAGGTGGCGGAGGGAAATTTGAGCCCGGGCCGGTAGCAGCAGTCTCTGTGCATGGTGAAGTGATCGATCTAATTTCGGCGCAAGCCTCTTCGTCATGGGAGCATGAGTTTTCTGAATCTTGACAGCCCGGCCAAGCTGTCAGTCAGTCAGTGCGCTGGCATTATTGAAAAGCCTGACAGGCGCATGGGCCAGCACCGCACTGAGATTCGGGAAACACAATAGTTAGGCACCCAGCTTTTGCGATCTTTATTTTCTTGTCAAAGTAACCAGAGAGAATCACAACCCCTCCTAATATACAAGAATACATAAGCATGCATTCTGTGTGAGATGAGAAAAATGAACCGTCCGATCGTCAGGCAGTTCGGGCGGGCCGTGGAGTCTTCACGGCCTGAGGCCCCCTTCCGTGATATATATATGTAGTATATTATACAAAGCTCCCCCTTGCGCCAGCAGTTGGTTGTGACCGCGCTAGCCTGTACTCCCTCCCTAATAGTACCCCGTAAAACAGATTAGAGGGATGGCCCGTGTGCAAGCGACACTATCGATCTCTCTCTCTCGTGAAATTTCCGAAAAAGATGGTCAATCCGGAACCAATATGACCCCGCTCTCGAGCCACATTGCTGTTCAGGTAGTTAGCTAGTGAACGCCTTTCTTGGCCCGGGATACAACCTTTTAATTACATCTCAAGGCAAGGACGTTTTGTTATTATTTACCGAACTTATCTTTGGGAGGGAGGGTGATTTTGCTCCCGGGTTGCGTGTAACTTCGACACTGGGTAATTAAATTGGCCGGAGCTCTGGTGGTTTCGTGCCTCTTCGTCTATGACTGTTTGGCGCTACATACTGCCCCTAGACTACAAGTAGGTATGTATGTACCCTAGGTACCTAAGCAGGTAGGCCACCTGGCTACTCCGTACCGGGTCAGGATGGCCGTCTTTATTTGAACTCGTGGTCCAGACCACGAGTCCATGTGTAACGTATTGTTAACTCGCACTCGGCACTCCCTTATCCGTTCTGCTCCCTCCTTGCAGAGTCGTGCTAAGTACTCGGTAGCAGGACGGAGTCCTCGAGGTAGATACGGAGTATCTGTAGATGGTATTATGTATGTATTTACTCCATAGGCACTCCGTGTTGACATGACTTGGCATCGCTCCGGACCGAATCCCAAGCGATTCTACGGAATAGTCTGAAGTACGGAGTAATAGTGGACATGATGCCCAGAGTGTGGAGGCCTGAAGGCGAGCTGAACGTTCGAGTAAAGCGCGGTATTATTAATAATGCACCTGGTGTGCGTTAAGAGTCGCTTGAGGCGCTTTCCAGTCAAGCTCGATCCCGTCTCAGGTGAACCGGCTGACTGGCGAGATCAGGTCCCACTGGCCGTGCACCCACGCAGAGCGGAACCAGCCAGTTAAGAAGAAGGCCAAGACGTTTTCCCGCCTATGCACATCTCCACCTCTCCCCAATCTTGGGCGACGCAGACACCCCTTTTCATTCTAGGGGGTGAACGGCGCCGTTGAAGACCACTTCTTCTGCCCGACTGAGATAATAGGGGGTGAAACTGGTCAAACGCAATTAACCACCGCCGCTCAACTTAACACCCATTATCATCATGGTTTGCCATCAGCTGCTGCCACTGACAGAAGGGGGCTGAGGCCCTTGCCCTACCAGTCACCAATCAAGTTACCCTTAGATCTTGAGATGAGAGGGCAATTTCAATAAAACCGATCGTCTCCCAGGTAAAGTGCATTGACCTCACTGTTCTGCTGCTCTACTGTCTGCTGTCTCTGTCTCCGTCTCTCACTCTCCAGTTCTTTTTCCTCTTGTGGCCTGCATTTGCTTCTGTTCACCTTACAAATCTATTGTTGTCGGTGATATCCTTGATACAGCAGCACCGCCCGCACCATGTCTCTCGCGAAGAAATCAGCAGTCGCCATGGCCCTCGCTGGGGCTGTGAGCGCTCAATCGTCGTCAGTCGTTAACATCTTCTTCCCGGACATCGATAACCAAGCCCTCGTCGGGTCTATTATCACGTCGGTAAGTTCAGACCCAACCTAGTTGCAGGAGAGGAGGAACAGCTGCTGATACAGATTCTGCCATAGGGTGCCTCTGCAACCACTATGGTAGTGGCATGCCCGTCAACTGCCTCCGATACTGACTGTGGTCTGTACGAACCAGTCACCGTCACGGTCGGACCTAAAACGTTCCACGTAAGCATTGCGGAGCCCACCGATGACGTTACTGTCGTTCTCGACTGCGCCATTGATGGAACCACTGCCGCAACATGTGCGCAGACCTATGTTGGGCCGGAAGACTTCCTCGAGACGGATATCAGTGTACTTACCGCGTCGGATGCCACATCAAATACCGCCATCACAACCAGTATAACATCGACGGTCCTTGCACAATCCGAGATTTCCTTCATTGGAGTCACTCTGGTTGACTCGATAGACGCCTCAGCCGCAGCGACGACCGGCGCAAGTGGCACTGCTTCGACGGCGTCGAGCACAGGATCAGCATCAGGATCAGGTACAAGAACCGGCAGTGGATCGTCCACAGTATCTCAAACAGGCTCATCGACAGCTAGCGGAACTGCTTCTTCCACTGCTTCTGGCACTGGCAACGGTGCTGGCCGGACGGACAGCCGTGCCTTGACATTCTCGGTCCTTGGTGCAGCGTTGCTAGGATTGACGGCTCTCGTGTTGTAAAGCACATCTATCAATGGAGCAATTGGAATAGATAAAGGATCGCCGGGTTCGACAAGGCGTTCTTGGCACTCCGTAATCGTGGGATCATTCTGCACCTCTGAATGGAAGCTGTAGGATGAGGAGCCGTCCAATCTAGGCACCTGGTAGTATTACAGATATTTTCGGATCTTTGATCCTGACCATTGGAATATGCACAATGACATGTTAGGCGCATGGCTATGACATAGCACCTGTGGCTGACACGGACCCGTTTGGCCACCGAGGTAGCGACGTTAGCAGTACTATACTCGGGATAAGTATGTAATACACGCTTTGGATCACAAGACCCCATCGTGTGTAGCAAACGAATGCCTAATGATATTATTCAGCCACACTCACCACCTACGACAAGGTCTCGACCACATACAACCATTAGACGGAGAATGAGTCCTGACACCAGGGAGGGAAGTACGGAGAACCTACTCGCAGATGCATCTCTCGTGACTGTTGGAGAGTAGTGGAGACGAACAATCGGCGATCTGGCTTTCATCGGTAATCAAAGTTCCACGATGAATTTAAGCTTGACTGTGGTTTCGCATGGCGGCCGGAAAACAGTTGAGAGATCGAAGGGAATGATGCAAGACCAGGAGGAATCCTGGATGATGCTCCAGTGTGGCGGAAAGACTGCCAGTGAAGTCAGACATGGCGTATCTGATTCGACGGGCGAACGGGTCCGAAGTGGCGTCGGGAGCAAGCTTGAAGCGGGAGACATGGCACTTTTCACAATCCCATGGGCAGAAATACCGGTTTGCATCGGCGATCTCGTCGATGATGCAGTGCCGAGTTGCTGATGAGCCGTGTTTACGTCGATCGTGGCTGCTAGTCACTCTCCAACAGTGACATTCCATGGCCGCCGTGAACCACAATAAACCCATGTACCTGCAACTCATTCGCTCTGAACAAGTGGCTAGTGTGGCTCTTGGATCTTGGTCAGTGTTGCTGGTGAAACCCCGCAGGAGGTCGAAATTGGTAGGGATGGATGGTTATTCTGCACAAGGTATGTCCAACTTGGAGTATCATGTACGAGTAGTAGTAGGGATGTGAAATATCATGTACCAGCAGTAGCAGGGATGTGAAATATTCTCAGCAGCGGATGGAGCGGCAGGGGGACGAAGCACTCATTCTCGAGCTCAGCTTCTCTTTGTTGCCTTTTGGTTTTGTGCCTGTAGGACGGAGTACGAGCCCCTCCAGGCTCCAACTCTGTTGTGCAGGAAGGAACCAACCACTGCAAGTACTCCGTACACCGTGCGCTTTCTTCTTTGCCAGCTACCGGTCCTGCTACCCACGACTACTGCCTGTTCCGGCTCTCACACCTCCCCCTCCCACTTCTTCTCTTGGGTTTTCCAAGACACGCGTTTGCCTCCTCTCTCATCCATGCTCTCAGTTGATAGCCACCCTACTCCTTCTCACACCTTCCTGGCCGTTGGCTCCACTCTCCACCAGAAAGCCTGTATCCTGTCCATCTGTCCAGTCTGTGCCTCTACTGCCTATGGTTCACCCTCTCTGCTGCTCAAACCTATTTCGTCTCGACAGCCCCCAGGAACAGAAAGCCGTACGATCTGCAATCTGCGTCTAGCACCTGACCCAGTCGAGCATCCAAACTACTAGTAGTCGATCATCCCTCTCCGTTCCTTGACGCCAGACTCCTCCCGACCCTTCAACCTGGCCATTCTTTGTTTACATTGATTTTCACCACCTGCCTCGCCTCGCCTCACTGGCTACCAAAATCCAAAGCCCAACTTCCGCCAATACAAACATCATCAAACGCAACGCCATCCCATAATACTCCTACACCAAAGACCATCCGCGGTCCTGCGCACTCCAATTACTATACCTCCACAATGACGACCTTTCGCTCAGGTCCGTCCTCTGGGATTCCCAGCATCAGTGACCTTGACGGATACACTCTTCGAGACTACCAGTTTCCTCCTGCCACCAACTATCCTCCTAGCAATGACGACAACTTTGGTTTTGACCCACCCTCAGATAAACCAATGACCATGAGCATGTACCAGACTTACAGTCCACCAAACGACTTATCCATGCCGGGATGGCCTGAATTCGAGCGCGAAGGCGATATTAAAGAGACCGTGGAACTCCCAATGGATCTGGATGCCTTTGATGTCGAAAAGTTTATCTCTTCTACCCTTCCAAGCAGTGAAACTGCCGTGGCTCGATTTGGTCAAATAACTCCTCCCCGATCCAACTCTGCTGTCAGCTCCCATTCAACAGGCAAAGAATTGTCCCCCAAGACGGTCCCAGAACGGAAAAAGAGGAAAGCTCAAACCAAGCCTGCCGAAGGTACTGCAAAGCCTGGACGGAAAAGAAAGTCGACCCGGAAAGCATCAGTTGCTTCTGATGTTTCTGAACCACTTGAGGGATCGAAGCGAAAACAGTCGTTGGAGAAGAACAGACTAGCAGCCGCAAAGTGTCGCATAAATAAAAAGGAGAAGACGGAGCAGCTACAACGAGACTCCCACGATAAAGCCGTCCAGAACTCTTATCTAAAAGATCAAGTCATGCGCATGAAGGGCGAGATTCAACAGATGAATGCGATCCTCCTCGCCCATGCCAACTGTGAAGGCTGCAGGTCTCCAGAAGGCCTCCAAGCCCATCTCAGTCAATTGGGCAGTGATTTCTTCAACCATCAACATATGGATACTGGAATCCCGAGTTTCCTCGAATACCCTCAGATGGACTATTCATCGCTCGCTGCCGCACCAGACAGCTTCTTTCCCAGCGCTTCTCGCGGATCTATAGTCAATCCTCCTCTCCCCGAATTCAACCGAGGCGCAGAATTTGAGGTCCATACCCCTCACGGTGATTGAATCGAAATGGATTGAATCGATATCAAAATATTATATCCTCTGCAGATTTACGGCGTACTGTGTGAATATTTCGAGGACTTTGCCACATGCATCTACTGCCCAAAAATTGGACCCTCGCCGACTTAGCAAGGTTGAGGCGGTGGTTGCCCGCCATCGACTGCTGGACCTCGATCAATCAGAACTCAAACTGCCATCGCCAAAATACGTTGTTCGTATTGGAGGCGGGGTCGCCTAGGTGGTTAAGTTTGCCCCTCACCTGTGGCGGTGCGGTCCAAGACCCAACCTGAATTCCCTCCTGAGAATTCTCCACAGCTGACGGATTGAACACAAGTGAATGGTCCAACCATGAGGAAATCAACATCCCGTGCTAGGATGAGAGTGTTGAACTCGAGGCAGAAGCTTAGTCGCCCCTACAATTGGCCGCAGAGCAATTTGGCTGCCAGTGGGCAGAGCTTTCGCTACAAGGGTGCTCATTGAACGGGAAGACCATCCCCCGTTTTCCATCAATTAGAGGTGCCCTCTCCTCCTGTAGACCAAATGAGCAAAGATCCTGGGAGAGATCAAAAGTTACTGGGCAGTATTTTGGGCGATTGGTCCACCGCTGTGTACGATTATAGTGATCTGGAGGACAGGACAGCAAACTAATTGAAGTGAGCTGAGACTTGCAGACCAAACGCTCTGCATCCCTTAGAGTCTGTACCAAAGACAACCATGAATTATGAACTTGATGGTTTTTTTCTTTTTAGCTTTGGAAATTGATAGCCCTTCGTACGGTGGTCCATTCATCTCCTTCGCTGTAGTCCTTTGACACAAATTGATATCTGTGTGGTTGATCTCTTTGAATGGTACTGCGCATGGTGTGTACATCGACGGCTAGATCGACTCGGTGATTCTCTGCGGCTCAACCAAGATTCAATGTGAAAAATGCGGAGATGCATTCCTGCTCTCGCAATTGTCTCAGTTGGGTTTTTTTCAAACCACCCACGCCGAGCGACTGCCGGCTAATCATCTACGAAGTCTGGAGACTAACTCCGGATACCAACTAGCCAATGGTCCTCGGTGGAAATGGTGGAAAGGGTGAATTTTCCAAGGCTTATTGAGTTTGCAAGGGCCAGACAACGGCACAGGGCACACTGCAACGAACCACTCGCAGCAGCATCTTTGACTCACACCCCGACGGCCCCTGGCCAAAGAAGAGAGACTTTTGCAAGTACGACGCCCACAGCTAGCCAAGCGGTCCTTGCTCAGGTTCCCCACCCCCGCCCGCAACGACATGGATTTGAAGGATGAACGAGGATGTGTGCTGCGCTAGAGGCAAATGGAGAAGTGCGCGAGTGAGCCCCCGGTGGTCGGCGGCACGTTTGGAGGAATAGTACTCGTCGTTACTCGTTGCAATGAGACTGCAGATGAACTTTATGATCGCCATGGATTCTTTCTTTATTTACGAAGTACGAGTACTCCGGACTGACTAATAGTACCTGGATGAAGCACCACACTGAACATGGAAGGGGTTCAGTGCCTATTACCTAATTATGTACGGAGTACCAATGACATACTTACAGTAGCACTATTTAGGCCCCAGCCACAGGCCCCCCGGGTGACCCCCCCCCCCCCCCAAAAACCCCCCCCCCCCCCCCCCCGGGGGGGGGTCTCCAAACTTTCTTCCCCGGCGGCCCCCCCCAGCGGAGACGGGGGGGGCCCCCCCCCCCCCCCTTTCCCCAAAA
>Ga0105239_10000904_pt1 | contig 42215 bp, 46 predicted proteins | sample KBSC44metaG_FD_92761 | JGI IMG/M metagenome (GOLD analysis project Ga0105239, IMG submission 92761) | Corn rhizosphere microbial communities from Kellogg Biological Station, Michigan, USA - KBS C4-4 metaG | ecosystem: Host-associated > Plants > Roots > Rhizosphere > Soil | place: Michigan, USA...
AAATCGCCTTGCTGTAGCGCTCCCACTAACGCTACCTCCTCTTTCACAATTTCATTGAACTGAACAGGGGGAAGCAAATCCCTGTAGATATCTTCTAGTGACGCGTACCCGCAGAACCCCGAACTCAAACAAATATTTTTCAGCATTGTCCCGCCAGACGAACAGTCCGCTCCGAAACTGCAAGAAGCGAGCTGCCATACGTATACCGACGTTGGTGTACCGGAATATTTTCCGTACGTGGCCGCTTGGTCTGGACCAACCGTGGCCATAACGCTCCCGAGTTTCGCCATCGCATCTCCATCCTTGGCGGCCACGATGTCTTTAATGACGCCTTGTACGTCGCCCTGTTTGACGTTGGCACTCTTCATCGGATCAATCGTTGATACCTTGCTGGACAGGTCGCCCTCGCTAGCCGCCAAGTCCGACCAGGATTTCAATGTCCCCGGAGAGGGCTTGCTAGCGTTTAGAGTTGCACAGCGCGCGGCCTGCGCCCGAAGCGCGGCTTGGAAAGCGATCAATCTCGCAGAATCGGTAATCCCCTTTCCAATCGTGGTCGACATAAAGTCGACGTAGGAATTTCCGTCGGCGCCGACTGTGGCGCACTCGGCATAAGCTGATGCGATGAGCTGCGCCGCCTTCCCGTTGCCAGTCTTAGCGGCTGCCGTGTTTTCGGAAATAAAGTTCGACAGATCGACGGATTTCGCGAACTTGTCCGTGATGCTGTTCGGTACGACCTTCGGTGCAGCTTGAGCGTGTTCGGCGTTGACCTTGGGAACATCTTCGCGTGGAGCAGAAACCTGCTTCCCGGCATCAGCCGCAACTACTGCAGTTGCCGGCTTTCCCTGCTGGCGAAATTTCCATCCAACAATTAGCACTGCAGCCAATGCAACTAGGCCAATGACTATTGCAATTACAGGTTTCTTAATCATAGATGGCAACCTTTTCCCTAAGTGGTCACTGCAGGCTTTGCTGAAATGGTGCGACACACGTCATCTCAAAAAAACTGGTCATTCGTCAAACTGAGCTACTTTCCATTTGATATTCAAGCTATCAAGCGATGATTTTGGGGTCAAGTCGAGTAGGAGAATTCCTACAAGTCGAGTTGAGCAATTCCTACAAATAAGGAGTAAGAGAAATGCCGAACCCAATGGCACCACCTGTAAGAATTGACAGTTGACACGCACGTAAATGACGAAGTTAGCGCGCTCGGCCTTCAATTCGATCTGAGTCTCACGCACTCCCCTCGCCTCCATCACCCCGTAGGCCGCGAAGTACAACAGGCGGATGAGGTTCGAAGTGCACGGCGAATCAATTGGTCATAGGAGCCAAATCGCGCATGCTCGTCCGCGACAGCGACGCCGCCCGCGTCCTCGTAGCATTGCCCTTCCCGGCACGCCGCAGCGCACCCGCCCATTGGGGTTGCCAGACATTGTCCTCGCGTCTTGGCCGCCTATAGCTCCTCGCGCGTACGCTGGGACGCAGCTAGGCGTTCCAACTTTGCGACCAGCGTCATGATGCCAACCGTCAGCTCGTTTGCGTCTGGTATATTGGCAGCGATGAACTTCGCTCCTGAGTCGCGAGGAGCGAGAGGGAAGGCCGCATTGCGAGATGGATGGTCTAACCGCGGCCGTAAGAAGCCTTAAGACCCGCCGGTATTCTTCTCAACACCGGAAGCCCGCGCCCGGCTGATCCGTTCCATCAACCACTGCTCTATCTCCGCTTCGATCCACGCGGTAGTTCGTTCTCCCAAGTGGACTTGGCCGGGGAACAGTCCTATATCAATCAATCGATAAATCTGACTGCGGCTCAGCCCTGTCTTCCGTATCACGTCCGGCAGTCGCAACATCCGAATCGACGAAGTCATCAGGCCACCCGCCATTCGATACAGACCGCCCTTGATGAGGTCGAGATGTTTCGCGAAGAAGTCATCGCGAACAACGCCTGGCGCACTCTGACTGCAAGAGCCACGTTCAAATTTCCGCCATTAGCGCTACTCCATACCCGTGTTGCTGTCCACTGAAGGAATTGAGAGGTACAGCAGGCTTCATCCCAGGGCACAATCTCAGGTGCGATCCAACCCGTTTGCTCGGGTGCACCGGGACTCACGACAGTCCGATGGACGTCATCGTTTATCGGGTCGCGGAACTGCTCGATGGGATCGAACGCAACATCAAGGCGAATTCGGATGCCATCGTCAAGGAACTCGTCGACCACAAGCGCATCCAAAGATTCGTAGCATCGACTATCCAACTTTGACACCTCAGGGGGAGTGTTGTTCATGAACATGACCAGGGCTGGCAATGGCGGCAATGAAAGCGGAAGCCCTCGGCTTCGATCTGGATCTGACGTATTCGGTCGCGCACAGCCAAACCGCCGCCGATCTGCGGGCTGCCGCGGAGCGTTTCATTAACGCCTATGACTTCACCTATTGGATGTATGCGTTGGCGGGACCGGACAAAATTCTGTCCAACTACCCGGACGATCTGATCGGTGCATACCTCGAGAATCAATGGCATCGAGGTTGCGATCCACTGGTCAACGCGCTCCACCGTCGTCGCAGAGCGCTTTCTTGGGACCTCAGATCGATGCCGATGACGCGCTGGACCGACGTGCAACAACGTCGCTTGATGCAATGGCGCTGGGACATCGGCGCACGTGCGGGCGTGAGCGCGCCGGCGTACGACCGACGGGACAATGCGTTCGAGTACGCCATCGTCTCGTTTTCCCGCGATCGCCCGCTGTGCGACCTCGCCAAACATCACCACGAACCGCGTGTTCAGTTGTTTGCCACCTATTTCTTGAGCGTGGCGCCGCAAGTGTTCATCCAACCTTCTTCGCCAGCCGAGATCACACTTCCCTCCCTGACGCGCCGTGAGCGCGACTGCCTGACGTGGGTGGCTGTTGGAAAATCGAGCTGGGAAATCGGCCAGGTACTCGGCATCAGCGAAGCGACCGTGAACTTCCATCTCGGCAACGCCGCAACCAAGCTCGACGTACGCGGACGCGTCCGCGCCGTCGCTCAGGCGATACGTTTGGGCTTGATCAACCCGATCTGAAGGGATTTCAGGCTTTCGTGCGCCGGGACGTCTTGCCGCCGGGTTTTGCGGAAGGCTTGCTTCCGGCGGCGAGCTTGTCGAGATCGAGCTTGTGCATCTTTTCCCAGCCGCGGATGTAGTCGATGGCGAGCGTATCGAGTAGCTCGAACAGTGGAATGCCCTGCAGCCCAGCAATGGTCTTGAGCTTCGCACGCGTCTGCTTGTGCATGAGCGTGTAGACCTTCTGCAGCTTACGGCGGCTGACGACGGCGGGATGTTCCATGCAGACGTTTTCTCGGTGTGTTTCGACTGCGGCCGATGGGCCGTCCTGGGACGACGTTGTACTAGGAAGTGCCCATGAGAGCAACAGTCGCGAAGACTCGCCAAACAATCTATGCGGTCTATACGTTTCATGCGCGCGCAGACTCCGCTTTGAGCCGGCGCAGGTCGCGCTTCAATTCGGCGCGCAGCTTTTCCATGTGGTGCGGCAGCGCGCGTGCGAGGCGTTCGCCGTACGTGCGCTCGATGCCCATCGCGATAAGAAACGGATTCGGGAAGTGAGCCAGCAGTGCTTCTAGAGCGAGGATTCTGGCCTGCTTGGAAAACGATGACATGAGACTCCGTCGCGGTCGTTTCAGGAGGGTGCATTGTTCGAAACCAAAATCAGCTTGGGTACTAGCAAATTTCGTAGGATGGTCTAATTGGTTCTTTAACGAACTATTTAACTGAATCAACCGGCTTCTGTTCCTTGGCGTCACGAAGATGGCGATTGAACTCGCGATCGAGGGCGAGGAAGTTTGCGAGGATGGCGACGATCGTGTCCGACTCGCTCGGTGCCTGCTTCGGATCAAGACCCTGTTGGGCGGTGTAATACGCGATATACGCGCGCAGCTTGGCTTCAAGCGGCGCGGTGATGCTCAGCACCTTGCGGATCGGCGCGTGTTTGACTGGAATGTTCGGCAGAGAAGTGCGAACCATCAAATTCTCCTGGACGAAAACCTCAGCCGCGATACGGCGGCAAGGCGATGTCTTTGGTCACAAACACGGCGACGCGCTGGCCAGGACGAATCATCAGCGTCGGCTGCACCTGCAAGTTCTTCTGCACGAGCTGCTGCCCCGCGTTGTTGACGTTCTGCGCGGCGCCGGCCGCAGCGAGCTGACCGAGCGAGGGATTCGAGGTACTGAGGCCGCCACCGTAGGATTGCTGTGCCGCTGCCCCCAAAAGCGAACCCAGGACGACGCCTTTGGCCAGCCGCCATCCGTGGTTGTCGACCTCATCGCTAACACCCGCATAACCAGACAAGTCCGTGCCCGGCATGCCTTCCAGATTCAGGCTGCTCCCATTCGGAAAGCGCACCCTCGTCCACACGAACAGGACACGCTCCTGGCCGAAGGTGATCCGGCTGTCGTATTCCCCGATCAGTGTCGAGCCCTGGGGAATGAGTATCCTCTTGCCAGTGACGGTGTCGTAGACCGGCTCCGCAACCTGTGCCGTGATCATGCCCGGCAGATCGCTGTTGATCCCCGTTAACAGCACGGCCGAGATCAACGTGCCTGCACCGACAAAGATCGTGCTGGCCGGCGTTAGGAGAACTTGATCGAGCGACGAATCGGCAATGCGATGCGAGCGCGCAAAGTCCCGCTTGTCGTCCTGCCGGTTGTCCTGGTCGCGCGTCGAACGCGACGCGTCGCCGCCAGGCATCGCTGATGCAACTGGCGCTGGATGCTCCGATGCCGTAACGACAGACGCGGCGCCGGAGGAATGATCGCCAAACTCCGGTTTTGCATCGCGCGCCGCGGCACGACGCTTCAACCGCGTCAGCACCATATCGGCCAGCAGCTTCCCAACCGGATCGTCGGCCACGGTCGTGCTTCGAACCTTGGCGTCGTTCTGGACCTCCAACTGCGCCGCACCGAACTCGCCGCCGATCGGCTCGCCGAGCTTCGGCACGTCGCGGCGGCGTTGAGCCGTTGCTGCGGCGGCATAGTCCGTCGGCAAGTCGCTCAAGGCATCGGCCGGTAACACGAGCTGCGTACTCGACTTCACCGGCGTCGTCGTCTTTTCCGGCTGACGTAGCGCGGCGACCAGCGCAAAGGCGATCAGTGTCCCGAGTCCGGCCACGACTGCGGCAACGGCGGTGCGATTGATGCGCTTTACGCGCGGTGCCGGCGCGCGAAGATCGATAGGCGGTGCAGCCTCGGGCGGAACGTAACCCGTCTGAGCATCGGTCGTCATGGCGGCAACCCTTCAGCGACAGAACCAGGCACGTTCGCCGCAGCGCTCAACATCGACGTGCTTGTCGCCCACACGCAGCTGCGCGTTCGCGAACAGCCGATCGACGACATAGAGACGATCCTTGATTCGATAATTGACCAACAAGGGCTTGCCGTCTTCGATCACGAAGAGAGCTGGCGCGTCTGTCGTCGCCAGATCCTCCGGCATTTTGAGGTAGACCTTGGCGCCGTCGTCGAAGACTTGCGCCGGCTTCCACGGCACATCCCGTCCCTTGATCCGGTAGCGAAAGTTCAGGTGCTCGGGGGACACCGCGATCGCTTCGGTACTTTCCTGCTTCGCCTGCTCGTCGATCTCCTTCTTCACGGCGACCGCGGCTTCTTCGTCTGGATAGAACCAGCGCACGCCCGGCATGTACCAGTCGGGCTTCGAACGCAGGTCGAGCTGGTAGACGCGTTTGTTGGTCGGCACGATCAGATTCGTTTGAATGCCTTCGTCGCGCGGCTTGACGACGATGTGCGTGCGCGCATTCGGGCCGGACCCGCTCGTGAACTCACTCTTGATCCAACCTTCCGTATCGCCCGCGACGGGCTCGGCCGTCAGGCTCTCACCCGGCTCCAACGCGATGTCGGTCAGCCGGTCGAGACCGGCGTAGACGACATAGATCTCGCCTTCCCGGTAGCCGTAGACGGTCGCGCTGCCGGCACTGCGCGCACTCGTCGGATGCTCGGTCGCCTTGCCGACGTATTCGGCAACGCGCGCGTGTTGCTGGGTATCAAATACGTCCTTCTGCTTGTCGAATGCCTTGTCGGCCGCGGTTTCGCGTGAGGACTTCGCACGCGAAACGGGCAAGGCAAGATCCGCCGGCAGTCCGAGGTTCGCCCAGGTCGGGGCCGGCTCTGCGATCGCGGAAGACTTTGATACATCGCCCTGTGGCGCCTTCACCGTAGATTCCGTAACCGTGATCGGTGGCAGCGTCGGCACGACGTCATGGATCGACGGGACGATGGGCGAATTGGGTGCCGCATGCGAGGCGATCGCAAAACCAGCAGATAACGCGAGAACAAACCAGGTACGCATAACACTCCTTTATAGATAAGGAAGGAATCGGAAAAGAAAGCAAAAGTTGGTGCTAGCGACTCGCTGGCGCGAGGTCGCGATGCCACTCGAAATCGCGGATGTAGACGCCGAGCGGATTGACGGCGATGTCCTCTTCGGTCGTCGGTCGCTCGAATTCGAGGGTGATCGTCGCCGTCCACGTCGCAGTCTGGATTAGCACGCCTTCGCGCGAATAGGCCGACTGCACCCAACGCAACTCGTAGGCATCCGTGCCGATCGGCAGGACGCTCTGCAACTGCAGCGTGACGGTCTCCTGCCCCACTTTGGACAACGGGCTGTCCGGCAGCCGCGCCCAATCGTTAAGCTTCATTGCCGCGGACTGGCGCAGGAAGCGATACGCCTCACTCCACTGTGCACGTACCACGACCGGATCGAGCGGGACGGTGCGTAACAGACGAATCAGGTGCCCCAGGAAGTACGCGATCTCGGCCTGCTGCGGTGTGTAGGTCTGCGTCGACGCCTTGCCGACGACGTTGGTCACCCCAGTCGTTTTGTCGACCGTGATGACTATCGGCTCGACCAGAGAACGCGTCATCGCATAGATCAATCCACCCGTTAGCGATAGGCACGCAAACAGCACCCCGAAAAACCCCAGGCGCCAGTGCTTCGCGTTCGTCACGAGCGTGCCCAGACGATCGTCCCACTGCGCTCGCGCCCGCGTGTACGGCGTTGCCGGGATTTGTTCGCTCGCTCGCCCCATCGGTTCGTTCAAGAGTTCATCGGCCAGCGACATCGGTCATTCCTTCGTGGAGAGGTCGTCGGGAGATGGCGCGGCATCGATCGCTTCGTCATCGACGCGCCGTAGGTCCGGTGCAATGCGCGACGCATCAAAGGTGTCGCTCGATGCCGCCGAATGCGGGACGGATTCGGCTGTGCTGCTTTCGGCAACGCGACGCAGGCCGCGCCTCGCTTCAGCGCCGCCACGAGAATGCGGTGATGCAGATCGGTGCGATGGGTCCGGCGGTGGCGAAGCGCTCGAATCGGTAGCCGCAACCGAAGGGTTGGAAGAAAAAGCAGCGGACGACGGGGAGGCGGTAGGGGAACCGCCGTCCGCTGTGTGGAAACCGGGTGTCGAAGAAGAGTCTGGCGAAGATTTCTTCGCAGGCGAAGAATCGATGCCGTGCGCCGCCAACCCCGCGACCTGACCGTCGGCGATGCGTTGCCGCATGCGATCGCCGATTCGCGTCAGCGGACTTGCCGCCACTGTCGCCGCGCCGCCGACTGCGCCAGCCGCTTGGCCGAGCGGACCCGCACCGGCTTCGGCGGCACGAGCGGCGCCGGCACTCGCGCCGGTCTTGAGCGCCGAAGCGGCCTGGATGGTTGAGCCGACACCTCGCGCCATTGAGCGACCCGCCGCGGCGATACCGGCGGCACCGAGTGCGATGGCACCGCCCGTTTCGAGCGCACCGCCTGCGACGTGGCCGGCGCTCAGTGACGGTGAACCCGCGAGCAAACCGGCCGCCATACCGGGCGCGTGCCACGCAAGAAAGCAGATCGCCATCGCGGCGAGCAGCGTGCACCACGCATCGCGCATCGAGAAATCTGGCGACAGCGTGATCCGCTGCAATACGGGCTGCGCAATCGCGATCACGAACGCGAGCACCATCAGCTTGATGCCGTGCGCGAGCACCGCGCCGAATGCCTTCTCGGCCAAAAACGCCGTATGCCGGAACACACCGAAGGGCAGCAGGATCAGCGAGAGAATCGCGACGATGTAGAACTCGACATAGGTCATGAAACACTGAATGCCGAGCAGGAAGAATGAGAACAGAATCCCGATCATCGCGAGCCCCAACTGCATGATCGTTCCGAGGTTCTTGAGTGCCGTCCACGTGCCCTGCGTCAGCGCATCGACCTTGTCGCTCAGCGGCTGAATCGCGTTGAGCCCTTCGGAGACGACGGCGGACGGATCGCTCAGTGCCGTGGGGTTGCCACCACCCGCCGTGGCCCCAGCACGGGCGAATGACTGCAAGGTCGTCGTCGTCACCGTCTGCCATTGCTGGATGAAGAAGAAGAACAGGCCGATGACGAGCAGTTTTTGGATCAGGCTCTTGATCGCGTCATTGCCGCTCATGGCCCACCACAGACCACACAACGTCAGCTCGATCCCAACCAGGATGCCGAACAACGACATGGCCGATGGGCGCAGCGACGTCCACCCGCCATTGAAGACGTTGAGGAAGGCTTGAAGCAGTTGCGTGAGAATCCCGGCATTGGGCGTCATGCGAGTCGATTCCGATGGGGAAGTACAAGAGACAGGCGGCCGGTCAGTAGCGCGGATCGCGCACCGGTCGCGGGAAATACGGATCTCGGTCGTGGGCATGGAGCTGCTTGCGCAGCGCCTCGGCTGCGTCGGCCTCGGACTGCTCGCGCGCCATCTTCTCGAGCACGACGCCGTTGAACGTGGCGACCTGCGTGTTGAGCCGTTGCAGGTCGTCGTTGACGCGCATCGTCAGTTGATTGCCAGCTTGGATTGCCTGCAAGGCACCGACCGAACTCTGACTGCTCCACGCCATGGATTGCGTATCACCGACCGCGCCCTGCAGATCCTTCAACACCCCCGCACCTTGCTGCATCGCCTGCAATAGGTTCTGGCGATGCTGATCGCCCCATTGCGCCTGCAGCGCAAACAAGTTTGCACTGCTCTGGGATGAGTAGCGCAGGTTCGGATAGCGAGTCGCGAAGGTCCACGACAGATTGTCGTAGTTGCCGACGAGCTGAGTCAGTCGCTGTACGTCCGACAGAATGTGCTGAAAGCGCGAGAGATAGGAATTGACGATCTGCTGCGGCAGATTCTTCAGGTTCAAAAGCTCATTCGCGATCATCTGCGCTTCGTTGATGTTCGACTGCAGCGTGCGCGCGGCGGTCAGAATCTCTTGCGCCCCGTTCAAATAGCTTTGGAACAGATTTGCGGCATCGATCACGGCGAACTGCGCGCGGGCGTCCCGGACGGGCGCCGCGACGATCAGCACCGCGGCCATCGCGGCGCATAGGGTCTTGCGATACGAGAAAGTCATGGATTCCTCCATTCACGCGGGTTGCGAGAGTGACGAAGCGTGTTCGCGCAGAGTCGACGCCGCCCATGCCACGGGCAGGCGCCGCTCGGGGGCGACATCGTTGGCGCGCGCATCGAGGTAGCGCATGTTGAAGTCATCCTCGTGGCTCGCATAGACGGATTTCGCGAGGCCTTGCAGCTCAGCGCTCGTCGCGCCGCAGTACGCAAGCGCCAGTGGCCCCAGACCCAGGTCGAACAGCCGATTGCCCTCGGGCGAGGTCAGGTAATAGTCTTTGCGCGGCCGCGCGTGTTGCAGGATGCGCAGCTGCCGATCGTTCAACCCGAACTTGCGATAGATCGCCGCGATGTCGTCATTGAGCGCGCTCGCGTTCGGCAGGTAGATCTTCGTCAGGCACGCTTCCTTGATCGTCGCGACGATGGGTGACGCGTCGACGTCGGCCAGCGATTGCGTGGCAAAAATCACCGAGACGCATTTCTTGCGCAGCACCTTGAGCCACTCGCGAATCTTTGCGGCGAAGGCCGGGTGGTCGAGAAACAGCCATGCTTCATCGAGCACGAGCAGCGTCGGTACCGCGGCGTTGAACCGCTGCTCCAGACGATGGAAGAGATACGCGAGCACGGGCATCACCGCGCCCTTGCTCTGCATGAGTTCTTCCATCTCGAACGCGAGCCAGCGGCCGAGGTGCAAGGAATCGTGCTTGGCATCGAGCAGCGCACCGTGCGCCCCCTGGATCGTGTAAAGGTGCAGCGCGCGCTTGATCTCGGTGTCCTGCACGAGAATCGACAGACCCGTCAGCGTGCGATGCGAGCGCGGACTCTCGGCCAGCGAGGTGAGTGCTTCCCAGAGCGCCTTCTTCGTCGCCGGCGTCACCGTGACGTTCTCGGCGATCAGGATATCGATCAGCCATTCGCTCGCCCAGGTGCGCTCGGTGCCCAAGTGGATGTCGGCCAACGGCTGGAATGCGAGACGACCATCCGATCCCAGGTCGTAGAACGTGCCGCCGACACCATAGGTCGTGATGCGCGAGCTGCCGCCCTTGTCGAAGATGTAGACCTGCGCGTCGCGATAGCGCAGGAATTGCGCCTCCATCAGGTTGAGCAATACACTCTTGCCCGCGCCGGTCGGGCCGAGCACCAGCGTATGACCGACGTCGCCAACGAAGTTCGTGAAGCGAAACGGTGTCGAGCCATTCGTCACGGCGGTCAACAGCGGTGGCGAATGCGGCGGGAACAGGTCGTTCGGACAGTCACGCGGACCGGCCCACACCGCCGAGACCGGCATCATGTGCGCGAGGTTCAGCGTGTTGACCAGCGGCGCGCGGACGTTATGGTTGCAATGACCCGGCAGACTGCCGAGCCAGGCATCGAGCGCGTTGAGGTTGGTCAGCTCGTTGGCCGTGACAAAACCACGGCCGTTGATCTCACGTTCCAGCAACAGGAGCTTCTTCTCCAGCACGGAGAAGTCTTCGTCGAGCACGACGATGCTCTGAGTGAAATAGCCGTAGCGCACGGCGTCGGCGGAGATTTCCTGCCGGGCAGCATCGGCGTCCTGCGCCTTGTTGACCGCATCCGAGTCCTCCAGGGCGCTCTGCGAATTGGTGACGATCTCCTTGACCAGCGTCGAAAGGTTCTTGCGCTTGGCGAACCACTTGCGCTTGTAGCCGTCGATCTGCCGTTCCGCCTCGGATTTGTCGAGACAGACGAATCGGGTCACCCACCGATACGCGAAGCCGAGCCGGTTCAGGGCGTCGAGCAAGCCGGGAAAACTTTCGTTCGGAAACGACTTGATCGACAGGACGCCGAGATAGTGACGACCCAACTTCGGTTTGCCGCCGCCGGTCAGCGGTTCATCGGTCAATAGCGCGTCGAGACAATCCGGTACGGCCGGCAGGGCGACCGGATGGTGCTTGGTCGACACAGTTGAATGCAGGTAAGCCAGGGTCGCCGCGTCGTCGAGCGGCGCAACGCTCGGGAACAGACTCGCGAACTGCGCAACCAGCCGCGTACGCTCGCCGACGAACGAAGCCAGATACTCCCCCGCCGTTCGATCTGCGCGTCGCCGACCTGCTTCGCGACGCGACAGACCATCGGGCTCCACATCGTCATCGAAGAACAGCGCCTCGGCGGCCGCTTCGAGCAGCGGCGGCGGCATCCAGATCACCGTGACGTAGTACGTGCTCTCGAAGTGCTCGCCGCTCTCGAACCCGACGCGGCGTTCCTCATCGATCAACGCGCTCAACGGATCGGGGAAGCGCGTGTTCGGATAGGCGGTCGTCTCGCGACGCACGGCATCGAAGTACACCGCCCAACCCGATCCCAGGCGGCGAACGATGTTGTTGAGTCGAGCGCTGGTGCTGACGAGCTCCGATTCGGTCGAGCTGTCGAGGTCGGGACCGCGATAGCGAAACGTTGACTGGAAACTGCCGTTCTTGTTCAGGACAACACCGGGCGCGACCAGCGCCGACCACTTGATGAGATCGGACAGCGCGTTCGGGACGGCGATGCGGCGTTCGCGGTGTTCGCGCACCGCCTCGACGCCGAGCCAGCCGGTCAGGCCGAGGACGATCGAGCCGGCCAGCGCGGAGAAAGCCGGCAACAGAATAGGGGTCAGCATCGGGAATTTCGCATGCGAAAAGTCAGGCGCGGTAGAACGCGCGGAAATGCAGCGTGCGGCGCAGCACGTCGAAGAAGCGGTCGTCGTGCCGCGTCAAACGCAGCGCGAGCCAGTGCAGTCCGATGCCCGCCGGCAGCGCATACCAGCACTGCAATCCGAACACGAACGCCGTCGTGAACGTGGCGTTGAGCAATGCCGCTTCGCGCGGAACGCCTGCGAGCAGGATGCGTTCGGTGAGACTTCGATGAATCGGAATCTCGAAGCCGGGGATGCGGTCGGACATCGGACGCTCCTGGTCAGAACGCTACGCCGCCGGAGAAGCCGAGAAAGTTCAGGAAGAACGACACGGCGGTGAATGCGATCGACAGGCCGAACGCGACCATCACCCACTTGCGCGCGCCTGCCCCGCCCTCGCCCGACGCCATGCCGAGTCCCGACAGGATAATGACGATCGCGCCGACGATCTTGGCGACGGGGCCCGAGATCGAGTCGAGAATCTTCTGCAACCATGACTCCCACGGCATGCCCGAACCCGAGGCGTGGGCGAGCACGGGAAGCATCAGGACGAGCAGCAGAGCAGAAAGAGCGAAACGTTGGCGGCGTTGCATGGATCCTCTCCGGGCGGGCCGCCAAGTGGCGGTGGAGAGGAATCCTAATTAGACAATCTATTTTGTCTATAAATACCTATAGCTAAGACGTCACTACACGTCGTTGGACACGAGAGGAAATTTTGGAGGCGATGGCGCGCAAAAGAAATTTCCATGGAGCGCACAGCAAAGGGCGGCAACCGGCCCAGAAGCGGACATTGATGGCGCTACTTCTCGAACACACCCATCTGATGCAAACCAGTCATCCAATCCTCCGAGTGCCATGTGCGGACGATTTTTCCGTCCTTGAACTCATGGATGTCGATCGCCTGGATCGAGATCTTCCGGCTCCTGGACGGGAAACCCATGAAAGGCCCTGCCTGCGTGCCAGTGAGCTCCGAACGGACGACGACTTTGTTACCTTCTTGGATCATATCCCTGACCTCGGCGTTGAAATCGGGGAACACCGTCGTCAGCGTGGCGAGGAGTTTCATGCCGGCTTCGCGCCCGCCGCGTTCTGAAGAGGCGTTTCGTACCAGTCTTTAGCCAAGATGCTGCCCAGTAGCTGCGGATCATGCTTGCTAAAGGCTTCATACCAGACGGCAGCTTCGCGCTTGTAGTCGCGAGGTTCAGTTGCCGCAGAGGGGAAGGCCGACATCAGACCTGTCATGGCGAGTGCGAAACGTTTTATGGGCCACCTCATGAGGGGACTAAGGGACCAGGATCATCGGACCGGATTTGCGCCGTGCCGCGATGTCTTCGTGGGCCGCGGCGGCTTGCACCAACGGATAGACGGTGGCCTTGAAGTCGCCGAAGACACCTCGGCGATAGGCATCGAAAACCTCGTCGCTGGCCTGGACTACTCTGCCTCGCAGGTATTGCGCCATGGGGCCGCCCACCACGCGAACGTTACGACTGGTCAACTCCGTCTGGTCGATCGCCGGGGAACCCGACGCGGCGCCGATCGTCACGATCGTTCCGCCGTTGCGAACCGACGCTGCCGATGCGGCGAAAGTGGCTTTGCCGACGAACTCGTACACGACATCGACGCCAGCAGGCGCGATCGCACGAACCTGCTCGGCAAGGTTTTCGCTACCGGACGGAAGAACATGGTCGACGGATTCGGCGATGGCCGCCTGCTTGGCAACTGAGCCGGCGGTTCCGATGACCCGCGCACCGCGGGCCCTGGCCCAGCGGGAAACCAACCATCCGACGTTGCTGGAAGCGCCCTGGACCAGCACCGTTTCGCCGGCCTTGAGCGGATAGAAACCGTTCAACGCGGCCCAGGCGGTCAATCCCTTGGTCAGCACTGTGGCGATCTCCGCCGACGACAGATCATCCGGTGACCGAATCAGGTCGGCGGCGTTGATCAAACGCACCTCGGCATAGCTTCCCGGTGCGAGGAAGTAGGCCATGCGATCACCCGCCCGTATTCCGTGTACATCAAGCCCGACTGCTTCGACGATGCCCGCACCTTCGACGCCGGTGACCCCGGGAAGCGACATCGGAATAATGCCTTGTCGAAAGGCGGTATCGATGAAGTTCACACCGATGGCCTCGTGTCGCAGGCGAACCTGCGCCGGAGCCAGGGCGCCGACCTCTTCTTGCTCCGGTATCAGCACATCGGGAGCGCCGTATTGGTGGAAGCGGATCGTCGTGCTCATAAGAACCTCAAGCACCTGCGCTCGGGCGGGTCGCCAGTAGCTGCAGTTCCCATGCGAACGCCACACTGGTGCCTCCGCCGTGCGGCCCAAGCACGTCAGCGAGCTTCGCCGCGGTGGCCTGACGTGCCCAATCGCGTTGCAGTTCGGACATGACGGCCATCCAGGTCATCGGGATGGCGCCGGCCTGCACCATGCGACGTACGGCCATGTCATGAGCTTCCGGCGACACACCGCCCGAAGCGTCGGTAACGATGTAGACCTCCCAGCCTTCGCCCAGTGCCTGTATGACCGGCATGGCAAGGCAGACTTCGGTCCACAGCGCGGCCATCACCACTTTCTTGCGACCGGTCGCCTTGACCGCATCCACGACACGCTTGTCCTCCCAGGTGTTGATGAACGTTCGGTTGATCGGCTTCTGCTCCGGGAACACGTCCTGCAGTCCCTTGATCAATAGCCCGCCGCGTTCTTCCAGCACGGTGGTCAGGATGGCCGGGACCGAAAACACCTTGGCGGCCTTGGCTAGCCCGATGACGTTGTTCACCACCATGGTGGGTTCATGGCTGTGCAGATTGGCGAACTGGAAGGGCTGGTGGTCTATCAGCACCATCACGCAGTTGTCTGGGGAAAGCAGCGCGTCTTGACCGGTGTAATTCGATTTCATGTTGGCACTCCAAGTGTGGGACGAATAGCGTGGTCAAGGAGATTGCCGTTCCTGTTTGCGCTAAGGTAGTCCCATATTGCGGACATCTGTGTCGCACAAAATGGAACGTCACTGATGGAGATCGAAGACCTGCAGACCTTTGTCGAAGTGGCCGATGCAGGCGGCGTATCGCCGGCCGCTCGCCGCCTGGGTGTCTCCAAGTCCGTCGTCAGCCGGCGCCTGTTCCGCCTGGAATCGGAACTCGGCATCCAGTTGCTGGCGAGGACCACCCGCGGCGCCGCGCTCACCGAAGCAGGCGTCACCTTCCGCGAACACGCTGCGCGCGTCTGTGCCGAGATGGATCTTGCCCGGGAAGCCACCCTGCCCGCCGGCGACCTGCGCGGCCTTCTGCGGATCGCGGCGCCGCTGTCGTTCGGCCCGACGCACCTGGCCCCCGTGTTCGCGGAGTTGGCCCGGCGGCATCCGCTGCTGCATGTGCACGCGTACTACGGCGATCGTTTCGTCGACATCGTGAGAGAGGGGTTCGACTGCGCGGTACGCGTCGGCCATCTCACCGATTCAAACCTGAAAGCGCGCCGCATCGTTCCGTTCCACGGACTGCTCGTCGCGAGCCCCGACTACATCCGCGAGCATGGGGCACCCGAAACGCCCGACGAATTGCTCACCCACCAGGCGCTGATGCAAGGGACGGAAACCTGGCGGTTCATCGACGGCAGCAGGACGATCAGCGTCCATCCGCAGGGCCGGTTCAAGGCTGACAATGGCAGCGCCCTCGTGGCCGCAGCAGTAGCGGGATTGGGTATCGCGCTAGTTCCTGATTTTCTTGTCGCGGACCATCTGGCTTCGGGGACCCTGGTCTCGGTGATGACGCGCTACCCGGTCCCCGAAGCCGGCATCTTCGTCGTCCGGCCTCCAGGGCAGCACCCGCCGCGAAAGATCCGAGTGCTCACCGAATTGCTGATCGAGCATTTTGGATGACGTCGGGGGCGGACAGAGTCGAATGGCCGCTTCGGGTCGCAGGGCTGCCGGTTGCGCGCAGGCTCGTCTCAGGCGCTTGCAAATCGACTCTATTTCGCCTTGCCTCTTTTGGCAGGCTTCGTCGCCTTAATGGCGTCGAGACGCTGGTGCGCTTCTCGCTTGCCAACGCCCCGCAGCGCAATGATTGCAGCCAATAGCTCCTTTCGTGGCGTCGCCTTTTTAGTCTCCCAGTTGTAGACCGACTGCTCGCTCGCACCCAGCAGAAGAGCGAGCTGAGGCGCCGACAGTCCCAGGCGCGCGCGCAACGAGCGCAAACCCTTTGCCACGAATCTGACGGGCCTGTCTGGCAACGTAGAAGGCGCCTTCGTGACCGCGGCGGAGGTCTGTTTCGCAACCATGGTTGTCTTTCGTTCAAGGACAAGCACCTGGCGCTTGAGCGCGGCGATATCGCGACGATAAGAGGCTGACGCCTTCTTGACGGCCGCCACCTCCTTACGAATTTCCCGCCGACAAAGGCGAGAGATTTCCGACTTCAAGAGTGTGCCGATATTGGGCATTGGTGTTCCCCTATCGGCCAGCCGCATCCTTGAGCTTCTTCAGCGGTCGCACTTTGACCCTCACCGTGGCTGGCTTGGCCGCAAACCATTGCTCTTGCTTCGTAAACGGATTGATGCCCTTGCGCTTGGGCTTCGCCGGAATGCTGGCGACCGTGATCTTCAGCAGACCCGGCAGGGTAAAGGTGCGCGCACCATTCTTGTTGACCGAACCGATCACTGCACCTTCCAGGGCAGCCAATACCGTGCGAACGTCCTTGGCCATCAGCTCAGTCGTGCCGGCGATGTAGTCGACGAGACCGGACTTGCCAAGGACTTCCTTGATCGGCTTGTTCGCGGCAGGCTTCGCACCTTTGGTTGCTTTCTTCGCAGCTTTCTTCGCAGCTTTCTTCGTAGCCATGACTCTTCCTATATGAAGTGAGGTGAACGAGATCGCGAGGAATCCCGTGGCATTTGAATGTACGGCACGTCGGGAGAAAAGGGAATCGCATTTGGATTTGCGTAAAGAATGATGAAAAGACACCATTCGCTCGGAGTTCATTGCTCCTCTGCGGGTACCGGTCGCTCTGATCACCCGTCCCGGAAATGATCACCGACAACTACCAGCCAAAAGCGGAACTTCGTGCAGGCGCGTTCTAGACTTAGAGTCGGGTGCTCCTACTCAGAGCAAGCCCACGCATCTTGCCCATTGCCGCTCAAACTGACTTTCACCCTGGACCAATCCAGCCAGGCCGGTCATTGTCGATGTTGCAACATCCCAACCTGTATCCCTATTTCCATGCAGTTGCGAGTTATACGTGTTAGGGACTATAGCGCGACGTGGGCAAAGCTTGCCCGGATATGATGATGTGACGTCACCTACCGCGACGGCGATCTGAGCCGGAAGGCTCTCCGGCGTAGCATGACGTGTAGCGACAAGGAGCTTATCGATACCTCCCATCACTTAGCATTCGCGTACTTCGCGCATAATCCTTCGAGAGCACCACGGCTGGCTATGCGATGTTAAGCACGGCCTTAGTTTTGGTTGCGCGATTTGCGTTTCCCGAGCTTTCGCTCCAGACGTTTCTGCCAATCCTCGTGCCATGAGGGCAACCCGAGATAGAGCTGCTGTGAGGCGTTGCAAAGAGAGATAAGGTCATAAACGTTACGAAACCGCTCTTGGTCACCTTTCGACCAACAGTGAGGCGGTCGCTCCCAAGTCAAAAGCTCCGTTCCCGTCAGTATGAGAACCGGGTTAATAGGTCGTTCCGCTTTCCAGAGCTTGCGTCCGGACTTTGCGATTCGTCGTAATGCTCGAATTTCCGTTTCCGTTAGCGTACTACGACACGTGCTGAAAACGAGAACTGCTCCAGGAAAGTTACGCGCGAGATCACGCATTCTATTAACGTCTTTCGCCTGAAACTGTCCATACGTCTTGGACTCGCCGAAGAGAACTCCTTCAATGTCTTCTCCGTACCACGTCTCGCGCCAGAACATTGCGAAATCCGCTTCCATGTCACGCTGACCTGGTGCGGTTGCGACGAAACTGGGTATCGATGTCGTCCTGCGACTAGCTCGATCTCCGAGTACGTCGAGAGTCAACAACACGGTATATGCGCCATCCGCGTAGTTCGGAACGCTGAATGGGCCCGAAGTCCGGTAGTACCAGCCACCTTTTGCCTGGTCAACGTTTCCAGCCGCAGGAAACGACGTTAGACACTTGGGGCATTCAAGTGACTCGCCCAAATTGGACATCGCAAACCAGGTGTTCCGCTGGCAGTGAGGGCACTTTGTCTTCAGTCCGAGTTTGAATACTCCCTTCTCAATGAAGAATTCATATCGGATTGAGCGTCCAGATGGTCCCTTCAGTCTCTCTTTCACTTCCGCGACTGAAAGCTCACGCTCGCCGGAACTTCTACCCTTTTCCTGCGGGACCCCATCTTTGGTGACGGAACCCCCATTCATCCGCTCGATGAGACCCAGAACAGATGCATCTGCCAGCATCATAGAGTATCCGTTCAAGCGGTGGTATATCTGCTTCGCCAATATTCCTGGAGGCGAAAGCTCAGCCTTCCATCCATGATCGGCGAGCCAAGCAAAGAAAATCGCGTCCGATGTGGGTATCTTGCGGGCCTCGCTCCGCGCGCTTCGCACCAGCTTCACTAGCCCGTTTCTGCCTATCCGCCAAGCACGGTCAAAACCGATACCTGAGATCGCGCTCGCTAGATGTTTCCCGCGTGCCTTTGGATAAACCTCGGCCAAGTGCTCTTCTGCACCATAGAGGTGTAGATCAAATTCATTCGCGCAATATCCATGGTCATGTGTCAGTCGATTTTTCGGCGCGAACTTTGGAAGCAGCGGCTTCAGACGCAGCTCAAGATCCGTTGCACGATCGATCTCAATCGAGTCCTCTTCTTCACCATATATGTCCGCGACGCCACCATCCTTATTCCTTGCCCATTCGTCCCAGGTTCTGGGGTACCAATATTGAAGCGAATAAAATGGTTCTTGAGCCTCATTCGCTCGCGGCTTTGGCAGATTCAGCGAACGGGCATATGCTTCCATCTCGTCCATTGCCGAATTGCGACTACGAACAAATGACGCAACTTCGAAGTGATTGGAGTTATGTGGCCATTGGCGCCGTTCACCTGCCAAGAACTTCTCGACCATCGCTTTGAATGATTCATCCTCCAAGAACTGCTTCGGCAGCGGGATCACCGATCGCCCGGTAGCGCGGAGATTCCAGTAGTCGACAATGTCCTCTACGCTAGAAGCATCCATGAAGAAAACATGGCCATTCCTCAACCCAATACCGCGATGCCATCTTAGACGCCACGTTGTAACTCGTCTTGGAAAAAGAACTCGAGCTTCAGTCAGCATCGAGATCGAACTAGGCGTGACTTGGAATTGCTCGAGATCGAGTGGTTCGCTGTAGTGTGTTTCGATTGCCCGGGAGACTTCTTCCGGATATTCACCAAATACGCTAGCCCAAAATAATGAGAAGCGCCCAGAAATCGCTGGAAGCACCACCTTCGTCGGATACTTCAGTTTGTATTTGAAGCACTCCGCGTAGACATCATCCAATACGTCAGCAACTCCGATACCCAGGGCAGGCTCTGGATACGTGCTGCCATTTCGCGCTTTCCAGATATTTTGCGGCTTTACTATCGATAGCCCAAGGTCTGTGATGTATGTAGGAACCGTCGAAGCAAATTGGACGATTGCGTCCGGATCAAAAGCTTCGATACAGCCCTGCACGAACTCTCTCGACGATGGCCCCATGAAAGGCCCATCGCGCCAGCTCTTGGGCATGCGTTTATGAAGAGGGATGATCGGGAAGAACGTCCCTCCCCATAGACTGGTAGACAATCGAATCGCAGCCCGGACCTGTGCTGTGTTATTTGGCTCAACGAGTAGCGCCAGCCGCAGTGGCCGAACCTTGATGTTTGCTGTGCCTAGCATGGTTTTCCATCCATCGCGTACTCCTTTTATTGTCGCAAATGGCCCAAAGAAGTGCAGTTTACCCCGCGCTCATTCCGCAAAGTGGGACTCACAAAAACTACAGCGCATGTGGCACCGTTTGCTTCTGCCCCGTCTCGACCCAACGGCATAGGCGTCGGCACGCTGTTCGATTGAATGAGTTCAAAAATACAAATAGCCGTTCGGGGGTATTCCCCTGCACTGTTGGTTCGTTGACGTCGTCACTTCCATGGCAGCCATGTCCTCGCGGGAGTGCCCAATTTCAATCCGGGACTGTCGCAATTGGTGGTGTAGACGACCTATGCCTGATACTGAACTCTGGCACTGCAGATATAGTTCGTCGCCACGGGCAAAGATCGCCTTATCTGGCAGAAAATTCAGCTATCGCACGAATCCGTCTTCTGGTATCAGTTCTGGGAGGCTTCTACATGGGGAATGGAGTGCAGGAAGTCACTTCTGAACAACTCGAACAGATTCGAAGAGCGCTGACCCTTTCGGAGAGCGACGTCGCCGAGTTTGAGAAGAGAGCGGCGGAGATACTTGCCGGCTTCGCCCACTTCTGCCCTTTGCATCGCCAGGCGAAAGCATCATGGAGCCCTGAAAGGGTGCCGGAGGTCAAGCTTGAGGTGACGGGGCTGTTAGTCAAGGAAGCACCAGATCCGAGGACTTTTGAGATCGTTGAAATTGAAGCCAGTTTCGGCGATCGAGCTTACAACCTCGACATGGGTGGCTGTCGGCTGCTCGATGCCCTAGCCGAAGCCTTGGCACTTCATCCTCGCTTGCACGGCAGGACAACGACACAAGCGATGAGAGAGCGCGTGAAGAACTGGTGTTTCGTCGTACTGGAGACCAACGTCTATACGAACGCCGTGGGGCACGTCCTAGACGCTTTGCTACGCGACGTCGATGTTCATGAGGCGTGGGTTCTTCTGGCGGACATCGATGTCGAGGACTCTTTCCCGATGGGGAGCGTACGTATTTGCGGAATCGGATCGGCGCAAGTCAACAAGTGGATGTCCTCTTTGGTTACTGCCGGACTTAGTGAATCAACCCGTCCAGACATCCGGGAGCACTTTGAGCGCGACTGGCAAGGCCATACCGCCGCCGTGTATCGCAGCATCGCTGATGTCGATGCAACCAAGTCGGCCGCTCTAATACACGCTGAACGCGCATGCTCACTTTTGCGAATGGTCGAGCCTGGCAATGTCTCGGCAACGCAACGATCATATCTGCAGCCGGAACGCCTCATGTCGCAGATGGGTGTCCGTTCCGTGCTACTGGATCCAGAGAGGCTAGATCATTTCGTAGACAGCGAAACAAAGCTCAATCCACCGTGCGGGATAGTCGTCGACAAAGCATCCTTCAAAGAGAAGTGGGAACGCGGTTACCTACGCACCTTGCACGAGCTGCTGTCGTCAGCGCCTCAAACGGAGTTTCAACACGACCTTCTCGGCGCGCTGATGGTGTATTCGCGGCACAGGTTAACTAGCGATCCTATCGAAAAGTTGATCTTCGTGTTTTCCGGGATGGAAGCTGTGCTTGTTGAGCCAGATAAGCGGATTCCGAAACGATTTACATTGCGGAAGCGCCTCTGTGGCATGTTCGCAGGCGACGAAAGCGTGAGGCGGAACATCGCGAAAGTCGTCAACGATGCGTATGAACTTCGTTCGAACTATCTGCATGAGGGCACCGCGATAAGAGACAGACAGATAGTTGAAGCGTTCTTGGGATATGCTTGGCGCCTCTTCTTAAGACTGATCGAACGCCACCAACACTGGCGATCAGTGCATGAGTTGCGCCTCGAACTAGACAGTAATTTCAAGGCGAGATTCGGCGAGCCGGAACCGGCGAAGGATCCGTAATTCGCAACATGTTCAGCTATTGCAACCGACGACCGGCTGTGGAATCACCGGAAACAGGCTGCCGACGGCAGGCGAATGTTTGCTAGGGTCGATGCGCATGACTTCCGAATCCGATCGACAGAAGGCCGACTACGAGCGTCACCGCGCCGAGCCCAACGTGAGTGTCGATGATTACTTGCGTCGAAAGCAAATCGAGCTGGGACGCTCGTTGGAAGGGCGCGCGATCGTCTATCTCGACATGTGGGTGTGGAACCGCATCAGCGATCACGTCCTCAAGGCCACCAACGATCCGTCGATGTCGGCGTTGTATCGCCGGCTGCTCTCGGAGGTTGCGGCAGGCCGCGTCGTGTGTCCAGTCAGCGAGTCGCTCTTCTTGGAGCTCATGAAGCAAGGCCATCCGCGAACGCGGATGGCCACCGCCGAAGTCATTGATGCGTTAAGTGGCGGCGTGTGCTTGATGGCACCCGACACCAGAATCAATACGGAAGTCGCTCGCTGGGTGTATGAGAGCGCGACGACAAAATCGCTTTACCCGTTGGATCACTTGGTGTGGACCGTGGTGCCGTACGTGCTAGGCACGATGCATCCAGTGGACAACCGCTTTCGCGCCGCGGAGCAACGCGTCATCCAGAAGACATTCATCGATCGACTGTGGCGGACACCCCTCGTCGACATGGTCCAGACCGTGGATCAGCCGCGATGGAAGTTCGACGCGATGCAGGGCATCGCGCAACGCTTGAACGACGGCAATCGCGATCATCACGCCGAGCTCACTAGCTTTCGCAAGGTATATGGCGACGAGGCGACCGGCGCGGCCGATTTGTTCGCGCCCATGGTCCGCCGCATCATCGCGGACATGTACACCAAGGAAACTGGACAGCCTCCGCCTGAGGCATCGGACGACACGCGACAGACCGAGCGAATGCTTCGCGCGCTCATGGCCAAGTCGCTTATCGACGACCGGTCACGTCATGTCTTGCGCTCGCTGCACATCCAGTCAGCGTGCCACGCGGCCGTGCGCTGGAACCGTGGCCAAAAGCTGTCAGCCAACACACTGTTCGATTTTCACCACGCCACTGCGGCGTTGGCCTACTGCGACGCATTTCTGTGTGACCGACCCATGGCGGCGTTTCTCACCGAAGGCCTCATCATTCTCGACCAAGAGATGGGCTGCTTCGTGGCATCGACGGCAGAAGCATTGATGGCGTGGCTGGACGAGAGGCTGCCATCGGTCGAGTCTATGGCATTGTTGGAAGCCGCCGTTCCTTAGCGACCGCTTCGGGTCGATTTAGCACGTAGCTACACTTTTCCTTCGCCACACGCTTGCAAGCCAAGGCTGTTGTTCACGCGGAAGCCCTGGTGGACGATAGTAGTGCTCCAACTCCGAGAATGCCGCACGTTCAAGAAACGCACGCCAAGACTCGAGGTCGTGATACGCCCCAAACCGCCCGCGATTCCACCCCTCCTCGTTATTTCCCCGTGGATTCGAGGAGAAGAGCACGCCATCGGGCTTGAGCGCGGCGTGCAATTCGCTCAGCACGCGCGGCAGCTCTTGGCACGGCACGTGGAACAACGAGGCGTTGGCGAAGATGCCATCGAAGTGGCCCGCTGGGAGCTGCAGCGCAAGAAAATCCTGCTCCCACACCTCGCAGCCACTGTGCTCGCGTGCCATGGTGGCGAGCGGCGGAGAGCCCTCAAGGCCGATCGGTTCATGGCCTAGAGAACGAAACGCAGCCAAGTCACGCCCGGGACCGCAGCCGAAATCGAGGATGCGCAACGGCGGCGTAGCGCGAATGTATCGCAACAGCGCCTCGATGTTCTGCTTCACATCGTGGTCGCGCGTGCCTTCCCAGAACTCTGTGGCGCGCTCATTGTAGTGCTCGAGCGTCTTGGCGGTAATGAGCGTCAGATCCTCTGGCAGTTTTGTCGTCACGACCCTTCAATTCTCCCTTGTGAGATCGCAAGCTATCGAATAGCCCGGCTGCCGCGATAAATTGGAGTTTACCGTACCGATTCGCTGCGGTGTGCTTGAGCGAAATGGTTACCCGAAAGCAACCGTTGGTGGACTTCCGGTTAGGGTCGATAGTTCGCGATCAGCCTGTGATCAGTCTTGACCAGCACGCTGATCGCGATCGATCGGAACCGTGATCACGATCGACCAGCGCACGCACTTTACCCCGGGCAGTTACTCGGCATTTGCAAAAGGATGCTCGAACACATAGCGATGCCCCATGTCGGCAGACCGCACGCCGACAACGCGCGCCACGTCCAACAGACGCCGGATGCTTCTCTTCCCACGCGGTGTGTCCATCGTCGTCGTTCCCACAAAGAGGATGATGTTCATTGCCTTGGCGATTTGGCGGGGAACCGGCGTGAAGCCTCCCTGCAGCAACAGGTCTTCCATTCGCTCCAGCGCGTCGGGGGCGGAGTTGCAGTGAATGGTGGCCACACCTCCCGGATGCCCGGTGTTCCATCCCTGGATCAGGTCGATCGCCTCGGGGCCCCGCACTTCACCGACGACGATGCGATCGGGCGACAGGCGCAGCATATCGCGCACTATGTCCTGCATCGAGCGGCGAACGGTGTCGCCGATGCGGACGGTGCGTTGCCGTACGACTTCATCGGCTTCGACCTGTAGCTCCATCGTATCTTCGACGGTCAAGACCCTGCCGGCAACGCGACCGATCTCTTTCAGGATCGCGTTGGTCAATGTGGTCTTGCCGGACCCCGTGCCGCCTCCGACGAGGATGTTCTCGCGGTTCCCCACGGCCTGCCGGATGTAGGCCGCCTGCGCGGCCGTCATGATCTGAGCCGCCACATAATCTTCCAACGAGAAGACCTTCGTCGGCTTCTTGCGGATGACGAACGTCGGGCCGTCCGGACTCTGCGGCGGAACGACGGCATGAAAGCGATATCCGGACTCCGGCAGTTCCGCAGGGAAACTCGGATTGTTCTCATCGACGGTGACGCCGACGGCATGCGCAACGATATTGATGATCTGCTGCCTTGCGGCCACACCAAGCGTCTTCCCCGTGTCGCTGCGCATACCCTCGCGCACGCACCACAGCCGTCCATCCGGATTGGCGCGCAGTTCCTCCACGCTCGGATCGTTCAATAGCTCGCCGACGGCGCCACCCATCGCATTGGTCATCATGTCGACCAAGCGGTCCTGTGTGGTTTCTTGCACGATCGATTCAGACATCGGATGGAATCTCCGTTTCGGGTTGGGGGTTATCGTGCTGCACGATCGCGAGCGCCAGTACTTGGTCCATGAGCGGTTCGTTCGTTTCGATCGCACGCACAACGGCATCGATGAAGCGAGCATAGAACGCATCGCCCGCCAAGCGGCCTTCGGCCGTCGGTGGCGTCAGCGATGAAAAAAGATTCTTCACGAGCAGCGCCTGCGCCTCGAACAGCACCTTGTTGCCGGCCGAGACGTGAGTGATTTCACGCCGCAGCGTCTTGAGTTCACGGATCACCTGTTGCTGGTCGCGCGCTCCGCGTTCGGGGTCGTAGCGATCGGCCAACGCTGCTTCGAGCACGCTGCGTAGCGGGATTCGGCGTTCGGCCGCTTCACGCACCACGGCGCGTTTCAGACGCGAGGCGATGAGCGTGTGAATTTCTTCGGAGGGTTCGCGTTGGATACTCATGCGGGCAGATTCCAGCAAAGGTCGGGGTCGGCGTGTGCGTGACGGTCGTGATCGTCGAAGCCGAATACGCCGGGGCGCGGACCTGTCGGCGTGCCCTGCGGATCAGCCGGATGGTCGTCAACCAGCACGCCGGCCTCCGCGTCCTGCTCCACGTCCGCTCCGAGCGTCGATTCGAGCCCATCGGTTGCGGCCTCATGCGCCGATGCGACCGCTTCCGGTTTCGCACGCGAAACCCTCCACTTTGGCTCCGGCACCGCCGGCCCATAGGGATACGGACGCGCGGCGAGACTCGTGGGCGGATTCAGCGGGTGACGGGCGACGGTCAGCCGCCCCTCCGCATCGGTCGGCGGCACGCAGTCCTTGAACCTCGGGTCGTCATGGAAGCGCAGCTTCTTCGCCCGGATCGGCGGCAGCCCCGCAACGATGACCAGTTCGTCGCTCGTCGGCAGCTCGCGCACCTCGCCCGGCGTCAGCAAGGCACGCGCGGTCTGTTGTCGCGACACCATGATGTGTCCGAGCCACGGCGCGAGACGGTGCCCGGCGAAGTTTTCTTGTGTATGGATTTCCGTCTTCGTGCCGAGCAGGTCGGAGACCTTCTTCGCCGTCTCCTCGGTGTTGGGCGCGTAGTAGACGTGCACGTGCGCACCGTCCATCACGGTGTTGTGCGGCCCGTAATACTTCACGATCTGGTTGACGCTCTGATTGATCATCATCGACTTGAGTCCGTAGCCGGCGACGAAGCCGAGCGTATCCTCGAAGAAGTCGAGTTTGCCCAACGACGGAAACTCATCCAGCAACAGCAGCAACCGGTACCGGTTGGCCGGCGGATTCAACTCCTCGATCAGTCGCCGGCAAAACTGATTGAGCAACAAGCGGAACAACGGCCGCAGCCGTGCCTTGTCGCTCGGCGGCGAGATCAGGTACAGGCTCAGCGGATAGTTGGCCTGCATCAAGTCCGCGATCCGAAAATCGCTCTCGCTCACCGCCGCGGCAACCACGGGATCGAGGTACAGGCTGAAGAACGACCGCGCCGTCGAGTGGACGCCACTGCGTTCGTTCGCGCTCTTGTTGAGCATCGCACGCGCGCCGATCGCCACGACCGGATGCGGCCCGCTCGACAGGTGCTTTGTTGCGAGCATCGCTTCGAGCGATTCGTGCACCGTGCGGTCGGGATCGTTCAAGAATCGCGCGATGCCGCCCAAGGTCTTGTCGGGTTCGGCGTAGAGTACGTGCAGGATGACGGCGAGCAGCCAGGCATCCGCCTCCTTGCTCCAGTGATCGGGTTTGCCCTGCCCTTCTGGGTCCACGATCATGTCGCAGACGTTCTGCGCGTCGCGCACCTCGTTGTCGCCGGGCCGAATCTCCATCAGCGGATTGAACCGGCACGTCTCGCGGCTCGATGGATTGAACGCCAGTGCATAGCTGAAGCGCCGGCGATAGCCGGACGTGAGCGTCCAGTTCTCGCCCTTGATGTCGTTGACGATGACGGAACCGCGCCACGACAGCAGTGTCGGGATCACGATGCCGACGCCCTTGCCCGACCGGCTCGGCGCGGTGACCTCAATATGTTCCGGGCCGTCGTGGGTCAGGTACTCGCCCTGGTCGGTGCGGCCGAGCACGACGCCGCCGCGGCCGATCAGGCCGCTGCGTTCGATGTCGGCGCGATCGGCCCAGCGTGCTGAGCCGTAAGTCGTCGCGACCGCATTGCCACGTGCGCGCCAGACGTTGAACAAGATCGCCACGAACAGCCCGGCGAGCACGACGCCATAGATCCAGAACAACGCCAGGTCGAACCGATGCGGTGCATAGGCGTTCCAGCGATTGAGCCACACGAAATACTCAAACGGCTGGTAGACCGCATGGCCGCCGATCCAGCACAGCGGCACGCCGAGCTGCGGCTGGTCGGCGAACCCTTCGGCGACGTACTGCGTCGCGCACCAGCAGCCGATCACGCTGGCGACGAGCAGGGTGCCGAGCGGCGCGAGCACGAGGCCGCCGGGAATGCGAGAGCGATCGTTCTTGTTCATCGTCACCTGCCAAGTGAGGGGGAGTGGTCCATTGCATCGAGCACGCGGAAGCGCACCCGCGCCTGGTCGGCATCGCGGCTGCGGGCTTGATCGAGCGAGAGCGACACGTCCTTGCCGACGAGTCGGGCGAGGCCGCGTTCAGAAGGAACGAGCGCGAAGCGATCGCCACTCACCACGACCGCGTGCTCTCCGCTCGTGAGCGTTTCGACGGCGGCAACACGGCCAGTGAATCGCCGGGTTTCGTCGAGATCGACGTAGCTCCCGAACTGCTGGCTCAGCCGCGCCGCGGCGTCGTCGCGTTCCAGGCGCACGAGCTTCGGCTTGAGCTGGGAGTCGATGCTCAGGCGGTCGCCGTCGACATGGGCGAGTCCGAGCTGCACGAGCCGCTTCGCACGCAGGTCGGCCGCGTCGACGAGTTCGTCCTGGAAGCGCGTGCGCATGTCGGCCTGCCGCACTTGCTGTAGCACGCCTGCGAAGAGTTGTTCGTCCAGCCACGTATATGCGCGTGCGGCGGCCTGCGCGCGCAGATCCCGCCCCTGCACGTCGACCTTGAGTACGGCATGGTCGCGGCCCGGCGCTGTGTTCGTTTCCAGTCGCGCGATGAGATCGGACGGCACGCGGTAGCGGCCGTCCGACTCGCGTGTCACGACGCCACGACTCGCCAGCGCTTCCAGCCGTCGCACGTGCGCATCGACGAAGCGTTCGGGCGTCGCTCCGTAGGGCAACCGCTGACCGCGCACCTGCGCGACGTGCTGCTGCGGGTCGTACATGCCGCCGTTGCGACCAGCGAGTTCGATGATGACGAGGTCGGCGCGCCCGCTAACGCGGGGTTCGACCCGGCGCAAGATCACGAGGTCGCCCGTACGCGCACCCTGCGCGAGATCGCGTTCGGAGTAGTTCGACAGTGCGGCGTAGTACGTCTTGCCGTCGATGCCGGCGACGACGAGGTACGCGGCACCGGAGAGTTCGTTCGCCATACCGCGACCGAGCACGCGACCCGTAATCGGAACTTTCAACGTCGCCTTGTCGACGACCTCGATCACCCCCGTACGATCAGCCGGATCGAGATGCCTCTCCGCTTGGCGCTGAATCTCCCGATGCTGTGTCAGGCCGCGCAGGCGGTCGAGCGCATCCGGTTCGAGTCGCCACACACCGTTGGCCACCGCCCGCGCGAGGCCGCTGTCAGCCAAGTGCGCGAGGCGCCCGAGGTACAGCCGTCGTTGCATCGCGGCGCGGGGATCGGTCGGCGTAACGTGCAGGTCGATGACGCCGTCCGGGTGGCGCTCGGCGAGGGTCTGCAAGCGCCGGTCAAGCGCAGTGAAGCGGTCGGCCCGCAGATCGCGCGAGAGGCTTTGCAGGATGTCGAGTTGCGAACGGTAGCCGAGTGCATCGGTCGCCCGCTCCATTGCCCGATGCCGCAGGCCCTGGGCGATGTAGTCGCGGCTGATGACCAGGTCGCCGCCGCGGTCGTCACGACCGTTCACGACGATGTGGACGTGCGGCTGATCCGTGTCGTAGTGAACGGCCGCGGCGTAGTCGATCCGCGTGCCGAGGTCGCGTTCCATCGCGCGCACGAGATTGCGCGTGAAGTCCTGCAGGTCCAGGTCGCCCCCGCGTTCGGGCGAGACGATGAAGCGGAACTGGTGACGACACGACAGGCCGCGTTCGGTGAAAGCATCGACGGCGGTGCGGTCGAGTTCGCCAGCGCCGTCGAAGAGCCGACCGGTTTCGCCGTCGCGCGCTGCGGCATCGCGCGCCATGTAGGCCAAGTGCTCCCGGATCGCCTTGGCCGGAATCTTGTTCCGCAAAGGGACGACACGCGCCTTCACGATGACGCGCTGCGCGTGAGGATTGGCGGCACGAACGCCCGCGCCGCGCGCGTGACGCGCTGGGTGTGCGCTGCCTCGAACGGCCGCCGAAATTGCCCGTCGAAGAGCCGCCTTCGGGCTCGGCACGAGCTTCCCCTGCGCGATGCGTAGGACGCGGTTTGCCGCTGCGCCGACCTTGCCGTCGAGCGCGCGCAGGCCCTTGGCGAGCAGTCGCTGACCGCCGCCTTGTCCTTGCGCCGAACGAGCGCGCGAGAAGCGCGGCCGGACCGGGTTCGATGGTTCGTCGGGTGGCTTGTCGATCATGGACAATTCGGGACGCCATGCGACGCGTGGCGTAGCAAAGCGCGCATACGGCCGCGGTTTGCACAGAACGATGGCGTCGCCCGGACAGACATGGCGTCCCAAAACCGTTGTGCCACAAGGCTTGCAAGCCCCGTTACGCCACACCCTTTTATCTGGCTTCGTTTGCTGTTGCTCATGCCTTGCCTCTCGATGACGCTCCGGTCGATGTCGTTTCGTTGCGAGGATTGCCGCGGCTAACGATGGGAAAGCACCTTCGCCGCGTAATCCACGGCGGTGGTTTCCGAGCCGCTGTGGTACGCGGACAGCGCTGCGACAATGGCTTCCAAGTGCGAGCGTCCGGGGCGCGATGCTTTGATGAAGTTCGCCGCGAGAATCGCCGCCCCGACGCGCACGTTCACGCATGGATCGAGCAGCGACGCCGGCGCGATCTGCAGACGCGGCAGCCACTGCGAATTGATCTGCATGAGGCCGATGTCGACGCTCGTTTCGGTGCGCAAGGCGCGCGCGAGAACGGTGGCGGCTTCGCCGCGCGTGCGGGGGAAGATCGTGCCATGCGGCGTGCCGATCGCCCACGGGTTTGCGGCGCTTTCGACGACGGCGACGGCGCGCAAGGTGTCGGGATGCACCCACGGCCCGCAGGCCGCATAGAAATCGGCGAGTGGCATGTCAGAACGTGACCAGCGCGCGTCCGACGCCGAGCACATTGCGCACCGACACCGCGCCCATATAACGACCGTCGAAGCTGCGATCGAGCGCCGATGCGACGGGCAAGAACTCGTCCGCGCCGACGCGGCGGCAGCCGACGAGCTGCGGGACGGGAAGCCCTTGTGAGTCACGCGGGAAGACCGGCCCGACGTCGTCCCCCGCGACGACGAAGCGGCCGTCACGGGCGCAGTACGTGTCGCCCGCAAGGCCGCCGACCGTCTTCAACAACGGCATGCCCTCGCGCAGCCAACCACGCCCGTAAATCAGCTCACGCACGCCGTCAGGCGGCGCGAACAGGACGACGCTGCCGCGCTCCATCGGCGCGTCGCGCGCGATCCAGTAGAGGCCAGATGGCATGCTCGGCGAGGTGTTCACGACGAGTTCGTGGCCGCTCGCGGCGATGAGTGCGGCGGCCGCAAAGACGGACGCAATGCAGACGATGGCGAAGGCGTAGAGGCCCAACGCGCGGAGCGCGACGCCGCGCCTCATGAGCTTACCTGCGTGTACGCCTTCAGGCGCACGAGCGGCGTATTCTTCAACCGAAAATCCATCTCGACGAAGCGCGCCTCCGGCAGCGCGAGCGCGTCTCCTGAGTCGACGTACGGGCGCAGCCAACAAAGTGCAGCTTGAGCCCGCGTCGCACCCTCGACGCCGAGCAACACCGCGGCACCGGGTTGTACCTGCGGCACGCGCGTACCCGTCTCGCCGGCGCGCAGCGCACGGCAGACGAGTACGCGCCAATGCGTCGTGCCGACGTCGTTCAATTCCCACAACACGAGGCCGAAGCGATCGCCGGGTCGAAAGAACGCGATGCGGCCTCCGGGTGGACACGGATGATCCATGTCGATTACGTCGAACGGCGCGCCGAACAGCAGCCGGTAGCGTCGGTTCGAGCGGTATTCGAGGTGCACTTCGGTGAGCGGTGCTTCCGCACCCACACGCATCGTTTCTTCATCGCGGATCGTGGCTTTGCCGTCGCCGTTCATCGGGATTTCTCCATCTCGAAGCGCGCATCGAGGATGCGCAGCACATCGGCCGGAAACGGCTCGCTGTGCGTGCCGAACTCGACCAGCACGCAGCCGGGATTCGCGGTCGTCGCGACGAGCGAGAGGCGCGCGCGACCATGCTGACGCGAGAGCTTGTTCCACTGCGCCCGCTGCAGCTCGTTACCCTCACAGGCGAGCAGCACGACGAGTTGCGGTTCGGCCGGTTTAGGCTTTCGCTCGGCGCCACGCCCTTCGGCGAAGTCGCGCACGATCGCACCGCGATCGTCGCGCGTGTCGGTGCCGTCTTCGTCTGCACGGCGCGCACGTTCCTTGGCGAGACGCGCTGCCTCCTGCGCTTCCTTGCGCGTCAGCTTGCCTTGCGATTTGGCGCGCCCAACCAGCGCTTCGGCCGCTACCGGATCGTGCTTCTGCACCTCGACGACGGCGCCGATCGTATCGGCATCCTTCGTGATGCCGCTGTCGCGCAGTTCAGCCGCGGCGCCCTCCGCGCGCAGGGTCTTCGTGATATTGAGGATGCGCGGCACGCTGAGTCCGATCGCCTCACTCACGGCCGTGGCGGAGCCAAGGCGTTCGATACGCGATTGCAGGTAGCGCGCCTGGTCGATCAGCGCCATCGCATCGCGATGAAAATTCACGGCGAACTGCCGATCGAGCACATCATCGGGTGTGCCTGGATCGACCTTCACGATCGCGCGTAGCGTTGCGAGCTTCGCGATCGCGGCTGCACGCCAGCGCCGCTCACCGTCGATCAGCACGTAGCGCTCGCCGGCCTCTCTTACCTCGACCGGCTGGATCTGTCCGAACCTGGCCAGATTCTGTGCGAGTTCGACCAAGGTCTCGCCGTCGAATTTCTTCCGCGGCTGGTCGGGATCGCGGTCGATGCGATCCAGCGCCAATTCCAGTACGAGTTCCTGACGGTCGACATTGGAAAGTCGATCGAGCGCACTCAGACGAAGATCACCGGCCTCTGCCACACGCTTAGGTAGCGGATGCACGTTGCTCGCACTCATAAGCCGACTCCTGCGAGCACTTCTGTACATAGAGCGCGCATCTCGCGCGCAGCGCGCGTGTTCACACGCCCGCGTGGGCCGCGCCAGACCGGCATACGCCGGCCGAGCGCGTCCTGCACGGCGACGCGCTCGCGCAAAACGGTTTGCATCAAGCGCAATCGCCTTTCTCGGCACTGCGTCAGCAATTCCGCGTGCGAGGCGGCACGGCTGTTGAAGCGGTTGACCACGAAACCGATGTGAACGAGTTTCGCGTTGTAGTGCGTGTGCACGCGCTGGATCGCCTGCGTCAGACGCACCGCACCCGCGATGCCATAAGCATCCATCTGCACCGGCGAGACGGCGCCGTCCGCCGCCGCCAAGCCACCGAGATAACAAATCGGCGCATTGGTCGGCGTGTCGACCACGATCGCGTCGAAATCCGCGATCGCGCGCAGGTTCGTCCGCACCTGTTTCACCAGCGCCGTGCGATCACCGGGAATCTCGGCGAGCGCATCGAGCCTCGCATCGGCCGGCAGCAGCCAGAGATTCTTTTCCGATTCCGCAAGACGAAGCTTCGTCTGTGAGAAGCCGGCGCCGAACAGTTCTACTGAGGATGTGTACTCGTTCGCCTGCGGCATCAGCGAATCGGTGAGGTTGCCTTGCGGGTCGAGATCGACCGCGAGCGTTCTCAAGCCCTTGGATGCGGCGTGGTACGCGATATGCCGCGCCAGCGTCGTCTTGCCTTCGCCCCCCTTCAGGTTGGCGCAGGCGATGATGCGAGTCATTGCGATGGTCTCCGGTTGGACCGTCGATTCGTTCCACATGGAACAATTAGATTGTCTAAATTGTTTAGACAATCTATCAAAGATCAAACCAAAAACACCAGCGCGCGTTTTTGGTGTGCACTTATCCACAGACGACAGCCACCTACTACCGGAGATACAGGTAGAAATACAGGATATACAGGGAGGAGAAATTCGCTTTTCTTCCAACCACTTGATTGCGCATCTTGGGAGTGGAGCAGCGCAGATTTGGGAGTCGAGCAGCGCAAAATCGCGAAATCTTGGGAGTGAAGCAGCGTATTCTTGGGAGTGAAGCAGCGTGGATAACTCACTCGAAACGGCCGACTTATCCACATATCCACAGACGCAACGAAGCGCGCGAAGTGCGAACTTCGCGTTGATTGCACAAAGGTGCGGGACGGCGTTAGACGGTCGATGCGACGCGGCGTGCGCGGACGTGCGGCACGGTCGGCCGCACGACTAGCACTTTGCTTTGATCTTCGAGGCGCGCTGCGGGATAGACGAGCTGGACGCGGCGATATGCGAGATGAAACGCCTTCTTGAAGTCAGCGCGACCGCGACTATCGAGCGGATAGTCCGCGCCGAACTGCACCTGCAAGGCCGACCACGGCACAGCCGTCGCGGCGCGCCCGCCTTGCTGCTGCACGAAAGCGCGATGCGTGAGCCAAGTATAGAGGTCGAGCGCGAGCGGTGAGCGTTTCAACGCGCGCAAGGCGCGAAGATCCACCGGCACCGGACCACGCAGGATGTGCTCGAAGAAAGGCTCGCTGACGCACACGGAGGACGGAAAGGCTTTTCCTGACGAGCCGCCGTCGCCCTTCCAAAGTTCGATGCGGTCACCGACGGGGAGGATTTCGACGCCCTCGCCAGCGCTTGAAACGTTGTGCAGGATGAATCGCGCGCCGAACAAGCTCACGATCTGACGCCGAAGACGCCAGATCGTCCCCGCGCTACGGCTGCGACGTTCCGACGTGGACGCAGCGCGACCGCGACCCCCACTTCGCGGCAAACCGAGCCGATCGAGGAACTGCGCCATCGAGCTTCCGAGTTCCAGCTCGCGCCGTCGTGTGCGGACGATCTCGGTCGACATCCACGACAGCAACAGGCGCGGATAGCTGCCGAAAGGCAAGCCCGTGCCCGGCAGTGCCTGCACGATCAGCCGGTAGCCGCCGTTGTGTCGCTCGTAGTGGTCACCCGGCTTGGCGCGATGCGGCAGCGTGGCGATGGTCAGGATGCGCGCCGTATATCCGAGGCTGTGCGCGGTGCGCGGATCGACGTCCTGGATCGCCAGTGCCTGCTCGATGAAGCGAGTGTCGTAACATCCAAGGGCGCCGGTCGGTTGCTGACCCATCTTGCAAAATTAGATTGTCTAATAGTGCAAAGAATAATTCAGACGCACTTAGACATTCTCGTTAGCAGGACGATGTCGTCCAGGCTAGACCCGCACTGTCTACACCGAACCGCGCGCCGCTTCGGCCGAAGGCGCCGTTGTTCTGTCGGCTGGGGAAAGCGGGCTCAGATGAGCCCGCGTTCCGCCATCGAGGTCGCCTGACGACCGCCGACGATGATGTGGTCGAGCACTCGCACTTCGACGTACTGCAAAGCGCGCTTGAGTTCGGAAGTGATTTCGCGGTCCGCCGAACTCGGTTCGGGGACACCTGAAGGGTGGTTGTGCGAGAAGATCACTGCAGCGGCGTTGTGGTGCAGCGCGCGCTTGACGACTTCGCGCGGATAGACGGACGCGCCAGTGAGGGAGCCGGTGAATAGGGTTTCGAACGCCAGGACGCGGTGGCGGTTGTCGAGAAAGACCGCGGTGAACACTTCGTGTTCGAGCAGCGCCAATTTGGCGATGAGGAATTCGCGCGTCGTCCTAGGATCGAGGAGGGTCGTTTCGCGGTAGAACTTCGCTTCGAGAATGCTTTCGGCGATCGCGAGGATCGTGGATGCGTCCACGGCTCCGGTGAAGCGATAGGTTCCGTTCTGGTCGAGCTGGTATTGCATGGCGGCCTCCGTTGGCGGGTGTGTGCCGCCACGGAAAGCGCGTGTGGTCGCGTTGCAAGGGCGCGCAGCGCTCGTCTCGACCCTTGCAGCGATCAAGACCGCACGCGCCACACTGGCGGCCTTGAACACCCGTTACGGAGGAAGCCGACTGCCGAATGAGACCCTCGAACCAAGTGCTGCGCTCGCGCATGGACGCAGTCCTGTCCGACGACACCGAACGCGAAAGCTGCATCGAAACGTCGACGCGATGGGGATTCCAAAGGGGAGACGCGTCCTCTCCCCTTTGGCGCGGGCCGCGTTCGCGGCCCTCTGACTCGACGTCGCACCCCCGCGGCGCGCGACACATCTGGCGACGATCTACTGCACCGAGCCCTTCGTCGATGGCGGTGACGGTGATTTCGGCAACTCACCGATTGGCACGCCTGCCTGCGGCACGTATCGATCGTGATCGTGCGCGTGCAACTGCCTCGCGATAGCGTCGGCCTTCGCGTCGACGGCGGACTCGCCGGCGACGCACACGACGCCCGGCGTTGCCGGTGCGTGCGGCCACGCACGCACGCCTGCAACGCCGACGATGACGCCGCCGACCGCCGCCACGATTCCCAAGACTCGTTTGTCCATCGTGCATCCTCCTGCGTTGATTGGGACGCTTTATCTATCACGGTGACGTCGCGCGACGTGCGACCGTGCGCAGGCTGCATTCATCTGCAGTTCCAAGAAATCGAAGATAAAAAAAGAGGTGCCTTGCGGCCCCTCAAACGGAGGAACATCAACGCAACAGGCTCGACAACCAATGAGTGCCATCGAGCGCCGCAGCCGCAGCAACGATGGCGTCGGCCTTCTTCATCTTCTCCAATCGCGGGGCAACCTCGTTACCCTTCGCTTCGCGCAGCGACGCCACGGCAATGGATTGGAGAGTGCCGACGACATTCGTATTCATGGTGATTGCCTCTATATATAAGTAGGAGTGGGTCATTCTTCGCCGGGGTACATCAGCGTCACGACGGGTTCGCCGGCATCGCCCGGCCCCAGGTGGACAATGACCGTCTTGGGGTGACCCACGAACTGCATGAGCGGCAGCGACAACCGATCCGTGTCCCTGCGCTTCGACGCCCGGATCGTTTCGCATGCGAAACACAGCAGCCACCAAGCCGCATCCTCGGCCCATAGCTTGCAGTCCCCGAACAGTGACGACGTCATCGCCACCGGCACGGAAAACCCGCACCGCTTCGCCTCTTCCGTCACGTCCACCAGCACGCCATCGGCAATGGCCTGCGCGCGCGTGTAGCGGTGAATCACCTCGAACCCCGCCCACGGGCCGCTTTCGATCACTTCGTTCTGCATACCTTCCTCCGTTGTTGTGATGGGCTTGCGCCCTGCGTGGCAACTCGGCCGAACCCGGCCGCGATGTGCCATCGCGGCCATGGCCGCCAACAGCCGCGCAGCGAGGCGCGGTCAAGGAAGGTGAGCGCAGCGAACAGCGAGGCCCTGGCGCGACCCGGAGCCGCAGGCGAGGACACGGGGGCCGAGCGGCCCTTGACCGGAAAAGCCGAACGAAGCGGTGCTCTTGATCTGGATGTCCTACGAGCGGTGTCGGCAATTTCCTACAGAGCAATGCGCAGAATTCCGAGACGACACCACGGCGGAATCGAAGATACTCAACGCTCTCGGAAGCCTCGCTGCTCAGGAGAGCAAGGCGCTGGCAATGGATTGCTTAGCTTTGCCGAGTGCGCGCGAAAGCGCGCAATGAATTGCGGCCAAAAAAGAAAGACCGGCACCGCGAGGCGCCGGTCTTCGTCGGAACCGCCTAGATTATTCCTGTGGCGACTCGTCCTTGGGCTCGAACAGGCGCACGACGACTTTGCCGTCGACCGGGATCGCATGCAGCGAGAGATTGAATCCCTTGCCGTCCTCGTGCGGGAACGCGACGCCGATGCGCATCCAGTCGCGCTCGGTTTCGCCGTTGCGCTCGAACTCGCGGACCGAATAAGCCGTGAAGCGCGTGACGTCGGAAGCGGGTTTGGTGGTTTTCTTGGCCATGATGTTTTCTCCGTTGGGTTGATTGCGCGAGTGCGCGGGGATCAAGTTCGGCGGGGATGAAGGAGTGCGGTGCAAGGGAGCGCGTAGCGCAACGCGGCCTTGGCGCGGGCTGGAGCGAAGCGACGACACGGGGCCGAGTGGCCCTTGCGCCGCGCTCTGCCCTGCCCAGGATCTCCCGCGTAAAGCACCCGCTCAACACGACGGAGAAGATGGCATCCACCAAACTCCTACGATGTCGCACAAGACCTGCCGCCCGGCGAGTTGCAACGGCGATGCGCGCAAGAATGCGCAACACATTCCCGTATGAGGACGGCAAGAGATCGACTGTGCGCGCCTGTGGCAATGATGAGTGCGCCGGTACGAGCAAATGGCGATCGCCGGTTTCGACGAGTCCGAAACCGGCGCCCTTGCGGCGCTGGCACGATCGGCCGCAACGGATTTTGACTTTGGGCGAGCGATCGAAGCCGAATGGGCGAGACAGGCGCAGCGTGGCTCGCGGCGCAGCCCAAGAGCGTGGCTCGGTACGGCGAGCGCCCCATTTTCGCTTCCTAGTTGTATATGATTCGCGCAGAGAGGCCCGCGCCGACGTCTACGAATATGCAAAGGAAAATAAAATGTGGCCCCCCAAGAAGCGCGCCGTGGCTTTCCTCGATGTCATGGGTTTCAAGAAGCTCATCGAAAAGGCCGAACAAGACGAATCAACCTACGAAAAATTCAGTAGCTTAAAGGACGTAATCGAGACACACGTTCAGCGAGATAACAATCGACTCGCACCTACCGTTCCGCCCCAGGTAAAACCGAGCTACCTTTTCATTTCCGACAGCATCGTTATCTCCGTGCCATTGGAATTCGATGGATACGATGGACTAGTGATCGTTGCAATCAAGAGCATTGAGCTTGCACACAAACTGCTAGAAATCGGATTTCTATTACGCGGCGGGATTTCAATCGGAAACGTCTGGCACGAGCCGCGGAACGTTTTTGGAACCGGCTATATCGAAGCGTATAACCTCGAAGAATCAGTGAAGCCACCCCGTATAGTTCTGAGCAATGAAGCGTCCATGCACCTACACACGGCGAAGCATAGCAACGTCCCATTGAAGGAACTGCAGCTTTGGTTGTCTACGAAGCACTACACCTATCTTGATGCCTTGCATCCCTGGTATCTGCGCAGCACTGATGCGGACGAAAACTTTACTTACGAGAGCGCCTTCAACAAATATCGCGACCACATTTCAAGCTCACTGGACAATCCGATGTTGAGCGCGAAGATTCACAAGAAGTGGGACGCGATGCGGATTCAATTCAACAGGGCGATTAAGCAGCACCAGATCAACATTCATCCGCTCTAATACTCGTGCAGTCACTAGGTTCAGCATTCGCAATCCGCAGGGGGGGGGTTCGATGGCCGGAAAAATCATCAAAACTACTTTTGAGTTGGTTGAACCAGCCATGTGGGCGCTCGCTTCGAAGCTGTTGATACTTTCTACTGAACGAAAGGGCGCAAAGAAGCACAAGCCAAGTGTCTCAACGTTCTACGAAACCGGTATTGTCACTGCACTCTACGAAGCAATGCTCATGAGCCCAGCCCTTGCCAATCAAGACATCAGACATGAAATGCCTGATAAACGGCTACCGGGTGCCAAAGGAGCACCCAAGCAGGTCGATCTTTGGCTACGACCGTATAACGGAGGCGTGCCTACGATGATTGAAGCTGGAGACTTCTCCGCAAGTAAAGTGCATCGCGACCTAAACAAGATCAAGAGAATGAACCCCGATGGGCAAAACTGGTTTCTAGCTTTCTTCAGAACCGAGCCTCACGCAAGCAACCCAAAAGCGTGTATAGATAAGGCGTTTAGACGGAAAAACGGGGGCTTGAGTAAAAGGACTACTTACGACTCACGAATTCTGCTCCATTCATTCAAGATCTACAGATCGAGAGGTTGTTACGAGAGCTTCGGCGTTGCAATGTTTCAACGTAAGTAAACGCTTTACCGACCAGCTCGACTGAGTAGGACTGACTGAAAGCCACACCACGAGCCAATGGCGCATTCGAGTCTCGCGGTTGCAAGAGCGGCGAGCTCAGATGGATCAGCACACGCGTCACTCCGTTGCGAGCAATCTCGGGAGTCGCCAGAGACGACAAAAAGCGAAAATTCATTCACGACTTCGTGGTGATATGGAACAGGTTTTGGTGCGCGGGTCGCAGCGCAACTGCCACGCTCGCGCAACCCTACTTCCGCTCGCCCCGAAACGCGGCTTGAAGTTTGACGAACCACTCGCCGTAGTGCGAGTAACCTCCTTTTGCACAATGGCTGAGATGATCGAGGTCAAACAAATCTTCAAACCAGTAGCTATTTCTGCCAAATCGATCGAGCGCTCCCGATGGGTGAATGTCGCCGCGTAGAAGCTCATCAAAATCGCTCTCCGCTGCCATGCGCCCATAAGGATGCAGTTCTTTGTTGAAACCCGAGAGAAGGCTGTAAATTTGTGGGATATGGTGATGATCGTCGATCCACGCCCAGAACTTGATATCGAATCTGAAGGCATAGGTATACCACCTATATTCACTAAACTTCGCAATCAGAACACACTGCATGCTCTGGGGTTCGATTGTCATGTACGAGCAGAGCGGATTAAGCTCAGAAATCTCTGAAGGCTTCTCTGATTCATAGTCGCAAATGTACTCAACAGGATATCTACTGCCGAGTCCGTGCTTTAGCCAATCGCACGACACCCCCGTCAGATCACTCAGCCTCAATAGGGCATCTTCCGGGGCCTCCATCTGCGAAGACTCAATCGCCGACCATTCTCGTTCGCTCACAAAATTCATAAGCTCAATGAGCTGTGATGGTTGAAGCCCTATGTCCTCCCGAGCAATCTTGAGTCGTGCCCCGCAATCGAATCGTCGCTGTGACGATGAGGAATCTGAGAAGGGAACGACGTTACCGAGGTAGGATCTGATCAGATCGCCGTGACCTAATGCTTCTTTGGTTAGCTGCTCAAGCGAAAACGTGCGCAATTTCCAGCCGTGCGATTTGCACGCATCCCGATACTCTTCTACTTCGTCTCGAAACGGCACATTAACGCACAGCAGTACATCCCTAATCTTCGAAGCAAACTTCGCTTCCGTCACCTTTTCAATATCAGCGAGAATCTTACTTCGGCAGTCAGTCTGCTGGGATGTGCAGAGTACCACCGTGTACTCGTCCGTTGCCGGATGATAGACGTGAGCGTCGCATTTCCCTCGCGTAGTCTTACCAAGCATATTGAACGTCGGCTCAATGGCTCCCAGCGACGGATCAATACGGGGCAGAAGTTCCAAGATGAATCGTTCGAATTCATCGCCTCCCATTGCACCGATCCGAATTCTAAGCGTGTCTCTCAAGTCGATAGGCATAGTGCTCCAAAAAAAGCGCGGCTCGGGGTCTTGTGCGACTATGATTCGCTGCTTCTTTCTCACCAGATGAGACTCATCAACGAAAACCGTCAGGTATCGCATCAACCGATATTAGAACAGCTGATCTAACTCCGACCGCAAGCCTTTGGCGTCGTCACGAATTTCGATCAAGGCACTCCCAGCATAGATTTCCATCGCTCGCCAGACGCGACGCCGCATGGATCGCCATGGGAGTGAAAGCGATAGACCCTCAAAGCAGCAAGATTGCGGATATTGATGTTCAAAAGGTCACCTATCAGAACGCAGCTGTAGTCGCTATTGAGTGCAAGGGCAAGGAGCCAGGTGGAATTCTCCAGAAGGTCGAGGTCGAAGAGTGGCTGCGCAAGACGGGAACTATGCGAGCGCACTACCGAGAGCACCCTGAGTTTCGAGAGGCGAAGGTTACATTCGAGCTATGGACGTCTGGAACTATCCACGCAGATGCTCTCGATCTGCTCGAGTCCGAAAAGGCGAGACGCACAAAGACGGAGATAAATTGGAAGGACGGCAAGGCCGTCTTGGAGCTTGCAAAAGCAGGAAAAGAGAAGTCGATTACCGATGCTCTGAAGGAGCATTTCATGCAGCATCCGCTTTCGAAAGTCGAGAGTGAGTTGGCAGCACCTCATACCCAATAATCGCTGTCGCACTTGTGTCGTACTTTAGGAGTTGCTCAAGATGACAACCGTGTGCTGGGCTGCCGGTCACAGCGCCTGCGGAGGAGGGCAATCAGGCGAGCACTTGGTCTCCAAAGGCGTCCTCAATCAAGCGACAATCTTTGTTCAGGGATTTTCCTGGTGCGCGGAGCAGGAAAAAGAAATTGGCGTGAACACTGCCACGGCCAACATTCTTTGCCGCCACCATAACAGCCGGTTCAGTCCTTTAGACGACGCAGCCACAGCCGCGGTTCGCGCCTTTGAGGCTGATGCGCCTTGTGCACACCCACCGATCAACGGCCAATTGTTCGAACGGTGGCTCTTAAAGACCGCCATCAACCTGAACTTCGAGGGATCGTTGTATTTGGGTGCCGGAATAGCTCAGGGTCAGTTGGGTCAGCCGAGTCCTGAGTTGCTTGACGTCGTCTTCGGGGACAAGCCGTTTCCAGACTGGATGGGGGCGTACTTCCTCTTTCCGCGTGGGGAAGCGCGCTATCGAAGCGGTGAAATTCGAATCCAGCCTGCGATCAGGCAGCAGCACATCGGCGGCGTATTTTTTCGCCTACGTGGTATAGACCTTTTTCTGTCCCTTTTTCGCGGCGCCATCCCCCCGCCGTTGCGCGAGATCGGTTTTAGTGATCGAGAACTCGAGCCGATACTCGATGCCATCCCGATATATCACCCCAACGAGCTCATCGTCTCGACCAACCAAGGGCCGCCGCGAACAATTTCTATACAATGGGTTGCATCGCAGCTCACCACGCGTTACTCGGCAGTGGGAAGCGGCATGGGGTAACAATGGGGGTAACCTTAATAAACGGATTGCCAGAATCGCGCATTGACGCCACCTTCCGATATTCTTATGATTCCCTCCACCGCACCACAGATACAAATAGGCGGCCGCAAGGCCGCCTTCGTTTTATCTATGCTCCTACTTTCCAACTCTTAAGTTATGCGCGAGTTGTGGGCAATTACCTGGCGCCTCGC
>Ga0105239_10000905_pt1 | contig 42180 bp, 31 predicted proteins | sample KBSC44metaG_FD_92761 | JGI IMG/M metagenome (GOLD analysis project Ga0105239, IMG submission 92761) | Corn rhizosphere microbial communities from Kellogg Biological Station, Michigan, USA - KBS C4-4 metaG | ecosystem: Host-associated > Plants > Roots > Rhizosphere > Soil | place: Michigan, USA...
CATTATGGCGAGTCGTTCCTGTCCCAGTCGGGCCGGTTCCTGGAGTGGGGCGATGGGGTGGTATCGGTGGAGGTCAAGAATGAAAAAGGAGAAAAGCGGAGTATAAAATAGACGATATGTCCAGTTTTCCATTGTGGTTGATCTATGCCTTGTTATCTGCGTTCTTTGCTGCGTTGACGGCGATCTTTGCCAAGGCCGGGTTGAAGGATGTCAATTCGGACCTGGCGACGGCGATCCGGACGGCGGTGATCCTGCTGATCACGTGGGGCATCGTGTTGTTCCGGGGGGGTGTCACGGTGGGGCTTAGGGGGCTGACGCGAAGCAGCTGGCTGTTCCTTGTCCTGTCGGCGGTGGCTACGGGGTTGTCCTGGCTTTTTTATTACCGGGCGTTGCAGATCGGCCGCGTGCAGGAGGTGAGCATCATCGATAAGGGGAGTATTCTTTTTACGATCTTTTTGGCGTTTTTCTTTTTGCGGGAGCCGTTGACTGCGAGAGTATTGATCGCCGCCGTTTTGATCTTTGGGGGGATGATCGTGCTCGTCTGGAGATAGACTGGGGATATCGGGTGGAAATAAATCACCAAAAAGCCGTTTTTTTGCCGCCGTGGACGGGAATAACTCGTTATTTTACGGAGTGCCTTTTGAACGGATCCATAATGAACCAGACCTGCTCCGGCAGATATCCCAGGGTGATCGGGATACGTTCAGGACTTTTTACACGCATTATTATGGATATGTGCAGCGCTATATTGCGCTGTTTGAGCCATCGGGCGGCAGTCTGGAGGAGCTGACGCAGGATGTTTTTGTCCGCATTTGGGAAAAGCGGGAGCATTTGGGGAAGGTGGAGTCGTTGAAGAGCTATCTTTTTCTGATCACGCGGAATGTGGTCTTTAATTATCTGCGGAGTCTGAAGGTGCAGCAGAAGATGAGGGAGCTGGATGGGGTGCCTGAGCCGGCGGGGGATGACCTGGAGAGTGAGATCCTGTTCCGGCAATATTACCGGATTGCGCAGGAGGCGATGGACAAGCTTCCGCCGGGGCGGCGTAAAGTGTTGAAGATGAGCATTGATGATGGCCTTAGTTTGGATGAGATCGCTGCGGAGTTGAATATTTCCCGGGCGGGTGTCAAGAAGCAGTTGTATGCGGCAACGGCTTTTGTGCGGCAATATTTGCTGGAGCGCGGGGAGATGACGGTCTTTTTATTCCTTTTTCTTTCTCTGTTGGAGTTTTAAAAAAAAATTTATTGGGCGAGGTATCCTCGCGAGCCCGGTAAGTGTCTTTAGACATAAGACACCTTATGTTATGAATCTACAGGAAGCCAAGCAATTTGTCGCTCACTTCGTCACAGGGGATTACACCCGGGAGGAATATGCGACGTTTCTGCGCTGGCTGAAGGGGGCGACCCTGGAGGAGTTGAATGAGATCGCGGATGAGCATGAGGCGCAGCATGAGCGCTGGGATGCTACGGGTGTGATGCCGACGGCCGATTGGAAGGCGCGGTTGGAGGGTAAGTTGGATCATGGCACGGTCGAAAGTGGAGTGGAGGAAGCACCGATCATGGTAATTGGGGAGAAACGGTCGATTGGGAGCCGGTTGGTGTTATCCAAAATCTGGGTTGCGGCCGCTTCGGTGGTTGTGTTGTTGGGGGCAGGTGCGATCTGGTATACTCAGCAGGGTAGTGTGAAGCCGGTGAGGAGCCGGGAGATGCCGCTGACGGCGAAGACGGCCGAGAATCCCAGGGGTGGTGTAGAAAAAAAGGAATTGATCTTAGCCGATGGAAGCAAGGTATTGTTGAATATCGCTTCTACGTTGAAATATCCGGAGGCGTTCGCAGGCTCAGAGAGGGTGGTGGAATTATCCGGAGAAGCCTATTTCGAGGTGAAGCCGAATCCGGCGCAGCCTTTTCGGGTCCTTGTCAAGGATGCGGAGGTGGACGTATTGGGTACAAACTTCAACGTCAGGGCCTATGCGGATGAGCCGGTGTGCAGGACGACGCTGATCGATGGATCGGTGTCGATCGAGAGCCGGTCGGATAAGAAGAAGCTAACACCGGGGCAACAGGGTATTTTAACCTATGCTTCAACGGGAGACATTGCGATAGTCTCCAGGGTTGATGTTGGGGATGTGATGGCGTGGAAGAAGGGGTATTATCGATTCAGGAACGAGGAGTTCCAGGTGGTCGCCCGAGTATTGTCGAGGTATTATAATGTTGAGATACAATGTGATCCAAATGCTGCTGTCAAGACGCTCACGGGGTTGGTGTCGAGAGACAAGGGCCTGAAAGAAAATCTTGACCAGTTTGGAAGCTACATCAAGTATACGATAAATGGAACGAAAGTGACAGTCACACTTTAGAGCATATTGTCCATAACCATTGAACCGAGTCCGCCGTTACAGCCTGCGGTCATGGGTGAATACAAAAAATAAGTATTTATTTTATATTCATTCATGATTTGTAGGCTGTAACTTTAGTTGTATAAACCAGCCCGGTTAATGAGGCCACTGAAACTGACTGTTTTCCTTCTGTTGCCATTCCTGATTAAAAGCCGACCTGCCTACTGTCAGCCTGCTATTGCCATTACATTAACCGAGAAGAACGCTCCCCTTCAAAAAGTCCTGGATGATATTCACGAACAGACGGGTTATACGTATGTGGGTGAAGGCGATTGGCCATCTGTGAGCCGCCCGGTGAGCTTTTCCGTTACCCATGCGAGTATTGATGAGGTGTTGAAACTTTGTTTCAGGGATCAGCCATTGGAGTATGAGGTCAATTCGGAGAAACGTTTTATTACGGTCAAGGTGCGGCCGAGGCTTGACCGGGAGGTGCATGGGTGGGTCTTTGATGAGAACAGGGAGCCGATGGCGCGGGTGTCGATCCATGTTGTGGGAGAGGGGGATGCGATGAGTGGGGACAATGGGGAGTTTAAGGTGTCGGTGCATTACGCGGGTACGCATTTGGTGTTCAGCATGGTGGCGTATGAGCCGAAGGAGGTGGCGTTGCCGGAGCCGGGGAGGGATCTGCAGGTGCAATTGCAGTCGCGGGTGGGGACGCTGGAGGTCGTTACGGTGCATACGGGTTACCAGGATCAGCGGAAGTTGAATACGACGGGGTCGTTTGATGTTGTGGATAATGATTTACTTAACCGGCGGGTGGCGCCGAATATTTTGGATCATATTGATGGGGTGACGAGTGGGGTTATTTTTAATAAGAATATAGCGAGCGGCGTTAATCAGTCGACTATTTCGGTTCGTGGGAGGAGCACCATTTTTGGGAATCCGAACCCGTTGATCATTGTTGATAATTTTCCGTATAACGGCGACATTAATAATATCAATCCGGCGGATGTAGAGAATATTACGGTATTGAAGGATGCGGCTGCGGCGGCGATCTGGGGAGCTTTTGCGGGGAATGGGGTGATTGTGATTACGACGAAGAAGGGGAAGGCGGGGCAGCGGATTAGCTTTACGATGAGTCAGACGGGGAGTCAAAGGGTGAATTTGTATTATCCGAAAATTCTTTCGTCGAGTGATTATATTGATATTGAGCAGTTTTTGTTCAGACAGGGATGGTATGAGGGGTATTTTACGAGTCCGTTATATCCCCCTTTAACACCCGCAGTGGAGATTTTCAACCAACGGCAACAGGGAATGATCACTGCAGACGATTCTACGAGGCAGATCAATGGGCTGAAGCGGATAGATAGAAGGAAGGATGCGGATAAATATTTTTACCGGCGAGGCCTGAACAGCCGGTATACGCTGAGTTTTTCCGGTGGGAACGAGAAGGATCAGTATTATTTGTCTGCGGGATATGACCGGAATCTGACCAATTTAACTCATAATGATTATAACCGGATCACGCTGTTGGGAAACAATAGCTATGCGCTGGTGCCGACGAAACTGGAGTTGACTACGAGTCTGATCTTTTCCGGTAGCACGACCTATTTGAATAATACGGAGAACTATGGGGTCAATTATCCATACGCACAACTGGCGGATGCGCAAGGTAATGCGCTTCCTGTGGCTTACGGCCTTCGCCTGCCTTATGTGGATACGGCAGGGGCAGGAAAGTTGCTGGACTGGCATTACCGGCCTTTGGATGAGATACGAAATGCGGATAATGTCGTTCACTTGAATGATTACAGGATCAATTTGGGCTTGCGGTATTGTATTCGAAAGGGGTTGGAGGCAAGAGCCTACTACCAGTACAGCCGAACCGATTCCAATTTTGTACAGTACTTTAGCCTAAAGACCTACAGAGCAAGAAACCTGATCAATTCCTTTACTCAGGATTCGGCTGGAATTTTAAGCTTTCCTGTGCCCAGAGGCGGCATCCTAAATGAGAACCTTAGTACTATATCGGGCAATAACGTCCGACTGCTGTTGGACTATAATGATTCCCTATTTCGCCATGGATGGTTGAGCTTAATGACGGGAGCAGAGGTTCGGGATATTGAGGGGACCGGACGGGTGAACTGGCTATATGGATATAATCCTGAATTGGGTACCAGTATCCCGGTTGACTACCTTCATAGCTACCTAAACTATGCCAATGACCAGTCGATGCAGCTGCCCTACCAGGACACGCGAACCGGTAGCGCAGAGCGCTATGTTTCGTACTACGCCAATGGAAGCTACCTTTACAGAGGTCAGTATATGTTTTCGGCCAGCGCCCGGCGGGATGAATCCAACCTATTTGGCGTCAATGCCAATCAGAAGGGCGTGCCGCTTTGGTCCATCGGCGGGGCTTGGGAGCTATCGAAGGGAAATTTTTATCATTGGCGGTCGCTACCCTTTTTGCGGCTTCGTGTGACGAATGGTTATAATGGCAATATTGACCGAAATGTTTCTGCGTATACCACGGCCATTATCAATGGCGGGTTGAATCCGTATAATAATATTAATGCTTCTATCATTAACCCGGCTAACCCTTCCCTTCGATGGGAGCGGGTTCATATAATTAATACGGGGCTTGATTTTGCTTCGAAGGGAAACCGGTTTAGTGGCACTATCGAGTATTTTATCAAATCCGGGATCGACTTGATCGGGCAAAGCCCGCTGGACCCTACAACCGGCTTCTCGACTTTTACTGGTAATACGGCTAATATGATCAATCATGGGCTGGATGTTTCCCTGCAAGGGAACTTTAACCTGGGCCCGGTCCGCTGGAATTCTGTGTTGCTATTTAGTTTTGTTCGAGACAGAGTGACGCGTTATCTCGCCAAGCAGGGCACGGTGCGGGACTACATGAATGCCGGAACCATCAATCCGGTGAAGGGGAGACCATTGTATTCGATCTTTGCCTTGCCCTGGAGTGGGTTAAATTCGCAAACCGGTGATCCACAGGGGGTGTTTCAGGGGAAGATCAGCACCGAATATGCGCAAATTCTCGGCTCTGATACTTTAAGTAATATGATCTATAAGGGGGCCGCCAATCCGACGGTGTTCGGCAGTTGGCGGAATACTTATTATTGGAATCAATGGGAACTTTCCTTCAATATTCTCTTTAAGCTGGGCTATATATTCCGGCGCAGTTCTATTTTATATTACGCAGTCTTTAACCAAGCATCGACAGGACACCCCGATTATGAACGGCGGTGGCAGCATCCCGGAGATGAGAAAAGGACCAATGTGCCTTCAATGGTTTTAACCTATGATCCCAATCGGGATGACTTCTATCGAAACTCGGCGGTGTTGATCGAGCGTGGAGATCATGTTCGGTTGCAAGACTTGCAATTAGGGTATACCCTTGGACGATCGACCCTTTCGAAACTGCCGGTACAGTCTGTAAAATTCTATCTCTATGCGAATAATATCGGAATTCTTTGGAAGGCGAATCATGCCGGGGTGGACCCCGACTATGTTCAGGGTATTCCGCCTCCCCGAACCTTAGCGGTAGGGGTAAAAATAGACTATTAAACGTTGTTCTATGAGCCGCTTGTTTCGATCGATGAAGTTTGTGTGGTTGTTACCGGTGCTGGCGATGGTAGGAAACGCCTGCCATAAACAGGACTTCCTGAACAAGAAGCCAAGCACGACGCTTTTGATTCCTACTACTCTAAGCGATTTCCAGGCGCTAATGGACAATATTTCAGTTTTTGGTCTTGTGCCGACACTTGGGGAGGCTTCAGCCGACAATTATTTTGTTTCGTATCCAGCCTGGTTAATTCTGCCAACCCGGGAGCACAATGCATACATATGGGCTAAAGATATTTATAACGGGCAGGGTGAGCAACAAGATTGGAATGTACCTTATCAGCAGGTATACTATGCGAATGTGGTGCTGGAGGGGCTAAAGAGCATGAAGCCATCTCCGGACAGTATGGCTCAGTGGAAAGCGCTGGAGGGGGCTGCTCTTTTTTGCCGGGCGCTTGCGTTTTACAATCTTGCACAACTATTTGCTCCGGTATATGACAGCGCCACTGCGGGAACGGATCTCGGCATTCCCCTGAGGACCAGTTCTCTGGTCGACACGCTTTCTCGTCGATCCAGCGTTCAAGCCACGTATGAACAGATTTTGAATGATCTGCATAACGCAGAAGTATATTTACCGGCGGATTTACCCGGAAAGACCCTTAACCGTCCGGTGCTAATTACTGCCCAAGCTTTGCTAGCCCGGGTGTATCTCAGCATGCGAAATTATACCAAGGCCCGACTTTGCGCAGACAGTGTTCTACAAGTGTATTCCACACTTATGGACTATAATGATCTGCCGTTGACAACGCCGGTGCCTATCAGCATGTTCAATCCTGAAACGCTCTACCAGGCGAGTTTCCTGGGTGGACCGAATACCGTAGCTTACTTTTCTTCCATCTCGGCAAACTATCCAACCACGTGGATCGACACTGGGCTTGTCAGGTCCTATGATTCGAATGACCTTCGACGGATAACCTTTTACCGATCGAGACTGAGCGACACGACTTCCCTTAGATTTGGCTATACTGGAATGGCTTATCCCTTCGGGGGGCTTGCGGTTGACGAATTATTTCTAATACGGGCGGAAGGAGCTGCACAAGCGGGCGATGTAGCGGCTGCGATTAATGATATCAATATCTTGTTGAGAAGCCGTTGGAGGCCGGGAACTTTTACTGACTATACGGTTGCATCGGTGGGAGATGTGCTGGCCCTAGTGCGCGTTGAGCGAAGGAAGGAACTCGCTTTTCGGGGCCTGCGGTGGACTGATCTGCGTCGATTGAACAAAGAAGGCGCCAATATAACCTTAACGCGTGTGCTGGTCGACTCAGCACAAAACGCGATAAAGTATACACTGGCGCCGAATAGTTTAAACTACATATTGCCTATACCACCTGATGTAATTAGTCTTAATGGGGCAATACTACAGAATCCCCGAAATTAATGAGCCGTGTTGACGGGAGCGGAGTTCGGAGTTTCGACCGCGCAACTTGGACAATTGTTGTATGTTCCAACAGCGCAGGGCGAATATGTAATACCGCCATTCAGAGTATAGTAGGTGCAGGTCGTGCTACCTTGCATACAACCATAGAACTGAGACACCGGTTGATAACCGACACCGTTGTACCAATACTGGGGCAAGGTAGTGCAAGTCCAATGCGGCTTTGTGGCGAAGGCGGCGCAGACGCTGAATACGACGGCGAGAGACAAAATGGTTGCTTTGATTTTTTTCATACGAAACTGTTTTTGTTTTGTTTAGTGATAGATATTGTTTGGAAGCGCTTCCTGGATTGAATGACCACACCGACGATCGAGATCCCCACGAAGAAAAGGTTTAAAGCGAGATGCTGCGTCCACGTGAGGCGTTTGATGACGCCGCCGCAGGAGCAAGGTACATACGGAAAAAAGTGTGCGAGAACGATACCTGTATAGATCGTGAATAGGCCCATTACGACCAGTGAACTATAAAAGCCTAACAGTCTCGTACGTTCGAAGATCAGGCTAACGGAGATAGCTACTTCCGTACATGGGATCACCCAAACCAGGACCGGTGTCCAGGAATTGGGCAACGGCTGATTATCCATCTCCTTATAAAAGGTCCTGAAATCGAGAAATTTACTTAGGCTAGCGTACACGAAAAGCAGTATCAGTAGGGCCGAGATACACTCCAGCAATACCTGTCGCTTGAACATAGTTAAAATGATTTGAACACAAGACCGAGGCTTATGGCAAAATTGTTTAAAGTAATCATCTGTGGATAGGGAGAAACGTATTGTAACGGGTCGGATAGGAATAGAAAAAGGAGGATAAAAAAGGAACAGGTTATTACTAGTTAAATATCGGCAAAAATTATTAGAGTAGCAACTTCGATCGATTAATTTTCCGTTTTAACTTTTTTCCTGCAAGCGTCGGTAGAATTTTTCCGGACCTTAAACGTTCTATGGGTCCATCTATTATTCATAAACGAAAAAATATGTATCGTAACTCCCTGTTCGTTGCCTCTCTTTTTTTTGTCTTTCGTCCTTCATGGGTATTCCCAGAACACAAAATCGATATATAAAGATGCTGCCTTTATTTCTGCAATGTTGCAGCAACATAATACGTACCGATCGGCCTTGCAGTTGCCTGATCTTGTATGGTCGCCGGAACTTGCAAAGGATGCGCTGGCCTGGGCCCGGCACCTGGCGGCTATTAACCAGGGGCAGCATGATGCTTCCGTTCGGGGAAAAGAGGGGGAGAACCTGTTCTGGGGTACGGCCGACGCCTTTTCCTATGCTGACATGGTGGCGATGTGGGGGAAGGAGAAAAGCGTCTTCAAATATGGAGTGTTCCCCGACGTGAGCACGACTAAATCCGCCATGGTCGGGCATTATACTCAAATCGTGTGGAAAAATACGACATCCGTTGGGTGCGCCCTGGCGGGTAACGGCGAGATCGATTACCTCGTCTGCCGCTACTCGGTCCCCGGGAACGTGATCGGGCAAAAGCCCTATTAAAGGGTTGCCGGAGCGTGGGTTTTGGCAGGTGGCTATGGCTTTTGGGGGCCTTCGGGCTACCGGCTATGAGCCAGCTCGCCGGTAATAGCGGCGACGAGCATGGCGGCATTGTGAGCGGCCGCACGATAGAACCGGGCGATGTCCTTTTCCGCTTCCCCATCGGCGCCATCGCTGAGGGAGCGGATGACGATGAACGGCACTTGTTGTTGCCAGCAGGATTGAGCCACGGCAGCTCCCTCCATATCGGTTGCTTCGGCATGCATGTTCTGCCAGAACCGCCCGGTGGCCAGGCGGCTGGAGACGAAGACGTCACCGGTGACGATCGTTCCGCTAACAATACGGGGCGGTGGTCTACCTTCGATGGGTCTCTCGAGCGGCAGGTTTTGACCGGCCTTTTCGGCGATATGGACCAACCGATCGCTGCTGGGAAAATAGAGGGGATTCCGCCGGGTTGTCGCCGGGTCGCGGGTCGAATCAAGCTTCAGCGTATCGGCGAGAATCCCATAGTCATGGTAGGCCACCTCTTTGCCGATGACCAGGTCACCCGGTGAAAGGGCGGGGTCGATGCCACCCGCAATACCGCTGAAGAGCAACTCGGCTGGGTGAAAGTGTTCGATGGTCAGGGTGGTGGTGGTCGCGGCATTGACCTTCCCGATGCCCGTAAGAGCGACGACGACCTTTCTCCCATTGAGGGTCCCTTCGGTGAAGTGGAGACCGGCAATCACCGATTCCTTTTTGTCCTGAACTTTTTCGAGCAAAAGCGTTATCTCCTCGCCATAGGCGCCGAGGATCGCCGTGGTTTTGGACGTTGGCGGGGCGGGCCCTGCCAACGAAGCAATCAGAGATAGCAGGGCTAATGCGTCTATAACGATCAGGGGCAGGGTTATCTCTTTGTATTTGCCTACACCCGCCTTTATCAAGGTCCAGGAAAAGAAACCCCAGATGATACCCTGCGTGATCGAATAGGTAAAGGGGACCAGGACCAGCGCCAGGAAGGCCGGGATCGCTTCATCGGGCAGCTGCCATCGGATACGGCTTACCGGCCGGAGCATGAACACGCCGACGAGCACGAGTGCGGGCGCGGTTGCGATCGCCGGTATGGCAGAGAGCAGCGGCGACAGGAAGAGAAAGGGCAGGAAAAGAAAGGCGGCCACGACGGCGGTGAACCCGGTGCGTCCGCCGGCTTCGATGCCGACGGCGGATTCGATATAGGCCGTGCCGGGGCTGGAGCCGAGGAGACCGGCGATGGTGGTGGCCACGGCATCGGTGAAGAGGGCTCGCCGGACATGGCGGGGCTCGCCATTCTCATCCAGGAGCTGTGCGGCCTCGGCGAGTCCTACGAGGGTCGAGAGGCTGTCGAAGAGATCGGTAAAGACAAAAGAGAAGATGACCGGTATGGCGGCCCACTTCAGGGAATGAACCAGATCGAGACGGAACAGGAGGCTGAAGTCCGGCGGGGCCCACCATCCGGTGGGTTTTACCAGGCCGAGGGGCCAGGCGCAGATCGTGGTGAAAACAATACCATATAATATAGCCCCTTTCACTCCACGGGCGATGAGCAAGGCGGTAACAAAAAGACCCGCCAGGAAGACGCCGATGGCTGGGCTAAGGGGAGCGATCCCCACAAGGGTTCCCGGCTTATGGATGATAAAGCCCGCGTTCACAAAGCCGATCAGTGTAATAAACAGCCCGATTCCGCCGGCGATGGCATACCGAAGGGGGCGGGGGATAGCGCGTAGAATTAAAAGCCTGATATTCAATAATGTGAGAATCAAGAAGAAGATGCCGGACCAGAAAACGGCGCCCAGGGCGACCGGCCAGGGGATCTTGAGGGCCGCGACGGCGGTAAAGGTGAAAAATGCATTGAGACCCATCCCCGGGGCAACGAGGACGGGGTTGCGGGCATACAGGCCCATCATCAAGGTGCTGAAGAAGGAGACGAGGACGGTGGCGGTGAGGACGCCGGAGAAGGGCATGCCGGTTTGGCTGAGGATGGCGGGGTTGACGACTATTATATAAGACGTGGCGAGGAAGGAGGCTACGCCGGCCAGGATCTCTGTGGAGCGGGTGGTTTTGTTGCGGTCAAAATCAAAAAGGGGCATGTCCGGTCGTTTGAACCGGAAGATACGAATCTATGCGTTGCGGGAAGCGCCTGTGGCGCTTCGGAATATTTTGTGCTTAGGCCGCAGCTTCGAGGATATCATCCATGGTGATGCCCAGGTGGCTTTCGTCGTAGACGCATTCCCCGTCGCGGATGAGTAAGACCTGGGGGGATTCGTGCTCGACGAAGAAGGTTTCGGCTATCCTGTTCGAGACGGGCCGGTTGCCGATCAGGTCGAGGTAATAGAAATCGATGGTTTCCGGCTGTTTGGCCCTTTCGAGGCGGCCTTTGACGAGGGCGCTCGTGGAACAGCGGGTACTGTGTTTGAAGATGAGCTGGGGGCGGGAGGCCGATCTCTGCCTTATTTCGTCCAGCTGGGCTTCGGTCTGCAGGGTGATCCAATTCATATGGCAATATAACGCCACAAATACAAAAAGGTTATCCGGGGATAACCTTTTCAATAATTTACGGGTATGGGGTTGTTGTACTACTAGCGGTAGCCAACATAACCCTGACTCATCTTGCATCCGCCGCGCGAGCCCGAACCATAGGTCGAAGCACAGGAGGTAAAAGCGGTGGCAACAGCCATGGCAAGAGCCAAAATAAGGATTGTCTTTCTCATTTTTGTGGTATTTAAGATGAACGATAATTGCCTGGTTGGGATTTTTGGACCAGGTAATTCAAAGGAAGGGACACGGATTGAACCACAGGTTTACCGGGATGCCGGCTTTAATTGGAAATTGTAGGGGAGATTTTCGAAGGATAGAGAAAGAATTCGTAGAATTCGAGGTGAACTGGCACAAAATAAACACAAAAAATCGATATTCGCAAGCCCTAAGGGATCAATTATGAAAGTTCACTTTATCGCGATCGGTGGAAGCGTGATGCATCAGCTGGCTATTGCCTTGAGCCGCAAAGGATACGAAGTGACTGGCAGCGATGATGAGATATTTGAGCCAGCACTGACCAATTTGCAAAAAGAGGGGTTGCTGCCCTTGTCGATGGGCTGGGAACCGGGGCGGATCCATGCCGGAATGGATGCGGTGATCCTCGGGATGCACGCCAAGGGGGACAACCCCGAGTTGCAGCGCGCGCTGGAATTGTCCTTGCCGATCTATTCCTTCCCGGAGTATATCTACCAGGAGAGCCGGGACAAGAAACGGGTCGTGGTGGGGGGTAGTCATGGGAAGACGACGACGACCGCGATGGTTATGAATGTGCTTGCCGCGGCCGGAAAAGACTTCGACTACCTGGTTGGGGCGCGACTGGAGGGGTTCCCGCAGTCTGTGAATATCACGCATGCGCCGGTGATCGTCTGCGAGGGTGATGAATATCCGGCCAGCGTATTGGAAAGGCGGCCGAAATTCCATTTTCTTCATCCGCATATCGCGGTGCTGACGGGGATCGCCTGGGACCATATCAATGTCTTCCCGACCTTTGACAATTATCTCGAGCAGTTTCGCATTTTTATCGGCATGATCGAGCCGGGCGGCGTCCTCATCTATAATGAGACGGATCCCGAATTGAAGAAGCTGGTGGATGAACACCCGTCTCCCGTTCGGAAGGTGGGCTATGGGATTCCGGAATACCGCATTGAAAACGGCATAACGCTTGCTACGCTGGAAGGTCAATCCGGGCCCTTGAAGGTCTTTGGCGAACATAACCTTTTGAATTTTCACGCGGCCTTCCTGGTTGCCAAGGAGTTGGGGCTGGATACCAGGAGCTTTTTGCGGGGGATGGCGGATTTTTCGGGCGCGGCCAAGCGGTTGGAGCTGATCGAGAGGAAGGAGGGGTTGCATGTCTACCGTGACTTTGCCCATGCCCCTTCCAAGGTGAGGGCGACGATACAGGCGGTGAAAACGCAGTTCCCGGATCGGGAGTTGATCGCGGTGCTGGAACTCCATACCTACAGCAGCCTGAACGAACAGTTCCTGTCGGAGTATTCCGGGGCGCTGGACCTGGCGGACCATGCGGCGGTGTTCTACTCCCGGCATGCTCTCGAACTGAAGCGGTTACCCCTGCTGCCGAAGGATAAGGTAGCGGCGGGGTTTGGGAAAGCGGGCCTTGCAGTGGTGACGGAAAAGGAAGAATTGCGGAACTGGCTGACGCAACAGTCTTACAAAAATGTTAATTTGCTATTAATGAGCTCTGGCAATTTTGACGGGCTTACGATAAGAGATTTTTTAATATTATAGATTAGAATGTTACAACTTACACGCCCCTTAGCGATCCTGGACCTTGAGACGACGGGGGTCAATCTCGGGACTGACCGAATTGTGGAAATTGCCATTGTGAAGATCATGCCCGATGGGAAGAAGCTCATAAAGCGGAAGCTGCTGAACCCGGAAATACCTATTTCAAGCACATCGACCGAAATCCATGGGATCACGAACGAGATGGTGAAGGATGCGCCAACGTTCCGGCAGGTGGCCAACGAGCTGAAGCAGTTCCTCGACCATTGTGACCTGGCGGGTTATAACTCCAACCGATTTGATATCCCGATGCTGGTCGAGGAGTTCCTGCGGATCGGGATGGAGTTCGACAGCAAGGGAAGGAAGCTGCTGGATGTCCAGAAGATCTTTCACATGATGGAGCAGCGAACGCTGAGTGCGGCATACCGGTTCTATTGTCAAAAGGAGCTGGAGGGCGCCCATGGCGCGGAGGCGGACGCTTCGGCTACATGGGAGGTGCTGGTCGCTCAGGTGGTCAAATATCCCCAATTGGGAACGAATATCGACTCTATTCTGAAATGCGTAGGCGAAGAGCCGCTGGTGGATTTCGCGCGGCGGTTCGTGTTGGAGAACGGGGTGGAAGTCTTTAACTTCGGCAAGTATAAGGGCAAATCGGTAGCCGAGATCCTGAAGGCGGAGCCGCAATACTATGATTGGATGATGAAGGGTGATTTCCCGCTGCACACCAAGCAGAAGCTGACGGAAATCTTCAACAGGACAATGTTAAAAAAGGGTTAGTGGCAACAGGCCGCTGCTGAAAAATTGTAACTTTACATCTTAACGCATAATCAACTAACTAGTTGGAAAAGATCGTCATCATACCTACTTACAACGAACGGGAGAATATCGCCACTATCCTGGAAGCCATATTTCAGCTGGGGCAGGGCTTTCATGTGCTGGTGATCGACGATAGCTCGCCGGACGGGACTGCGGAGATCGTGCGGCAGCTGAAGGGGAAGTATCCCGGTCAGCTGTACCTGGAAGAGCGGCAGGGCAAGTTGGGGTTGGGTACGGCCTATATTTACGGGTTCAAATGGGCGGTACGGAACAATTATGCGTTCATTTTCGAGATGGATGCCGATTTCTCGCATAATCCCAAGGACCTGATCCGGCTTTATGACGCCTGTAAGTACCAGGGTGCGGATGTAGCTGTCGGTTCCCGCTATGTAAAAGGGGGCGGCAATATCAATTGGCCCAAGAACCGGATCCTGCTTTCGCGGGGTGGGTCGATCTATACCCGGCTGATCACCTGGATGCCTGTCCAGGACCCGACGGCCGGTTTTGTCTGTTACCGGAAGGAGGTGCTTGAGACGATCAATCTCGATCAGATCAAGTTCGTGGGGTATGCGTTCCAGATCGAGATGAAGTTTGCGGCGTGGAAGCTGGGGTTTAAGATAAAAGAGGTGCCGATAATCTTCGAAGACCGGAAGTTTGGGGTCAGCAAGATGAATAAGGGGATCGTGAAGGAGGGTATTCTTGGGGTGCTGAATCTGCGCTGGCACTCTTTGTTCAAGAATTATCGCAACCGCGTAAAAAAAGACGTGATGGCCGTTGGGGCGAACTCCGTCCCGGCAAAATGAAAAAGGCGTTCATCCAGCTTCATATAGCTGTTCTTCTCGCAGGGCTTACCGGAGTACTCGGCAGGCTTATTTCGCTTAATGCAGGTTTATTGGTCTGGTACCGGCTTTTGCTGACTGTGCCTTCTTTGTGGCTACTGGCCTTGTTGCGCAAGCAGTCGGTTGGGATCGGCCGGCGCGATCTCTGGCGCATCTTTGGGATTGGGGGGATCGCGGCGCTGCACTGGGTGAGCTTTTATGCGAGCATCAAATATTCCAACGTATCGGTGGGGTTGCTGTGTTTCTCGGCGATCGGGTTTTTCACGGCGCTGATCGAGCCGCTTGTGATGAAGCACCGGGTGGACCGGGTGGAGCTGTTGCTCGGAATGCTGGTGATCGTGGGTATCCTCTATATTTTCCAGGTGGACCCGGGCTATAAGACGGGTATCCTGATCGGGTTGGTATCGGCGTTACTGGGCAGCCTGTTTCCCGTGCTGAACAAGCGGGTGCTGCAACGGGTCTCTTCCGAGAATGTGACGTTGTATGAGCTGACCGGCGGGTTTCTTGTGCTGACCGTGCTGATGCCTTTGTACCTGTTTCTATTTCCGGCTCCTTCCTTGCTTCCGAGTCTGGCGGATTGGGGATGGCTGCTGGTGTTGAGCTGGGCTTGTACGGTGCTGGCTTTTAATCTTTCGATGAGTGCGTTGCAGAAGATCTCGGCTTTTACGGTGAATTTGAGTTATAACCTGGAGCCGGTGTATGGGATACTTTTGGCTTTTGTTCTGTTTCGGGAGGATCGGTATTTGGGGGGTGGGTTCTATATCGGGTTCTTTCTTATTCTTCTATCTATTGTTTTGCAGACGGGGCGCCTTTGGCGCCGGCGATCGCGGCGGCGGGCTACCGCACTCTAGCCTAATGATCGGCCTTTCCGTCAGGCTGCGCGGCCGCTGATGTAGCGAACGAGGCTTCGTTTGGCGATCGGCAGCAGGGTCTCGTCCACGGGAAATTTCAAATCCGTTTCGATGGAGAATACGGCGGGGTTGGGCAGGCCGGTTTTGAGGCGGAGCAGTTCGGCCTTGATATTCTCGTAGGTGTTGACGATGCTGCGGGACCAGGTGTCGATGTATTCGGTGCGGATGGAGCGATATTTTTCGTCATGTTTCTCGAAGAAGCTGAGCCGGTATTGGTACACGCGGGTGTCGGCGCCGGTGCCGCCGGTGCTGAGGAAGAAATAGCCTTCGAGGCTGTCGAGGGGGACGAGGCCGACGGGATAGATGACCAGCTTGTCCTCGACGAACTCATAGATCTCGGTGCCGTTGCTGATGGTCTGGCGGATCTCCTGGGTGGCATAATTGATGATCTCTTCGAGCTCTTTCATCAGCTCATCGTCCTCGATCATCTGTTCATAGAGGATCTGCAACTTCTCTATCTGGACGCCGGTGAGTTTTTTTGGGAATTGCTCCTGCAGGTATTTCTTGTTCTCGCGGAAGGCGGCGAGGTTGTTGTAATGAAAGATGATGTCGGCCAGTTGCGGGTACAGCTTATTTTGATTGAAATAGCGGTGTATTTCCTGCAGATAGGCGAGTAGGGTGTATTTTTTCAGCTCGAAATCGATGTACCCATCGGCGAACCAGGTTTCGGATAGCGTCTTCATGGAGAGGCGTTTAATTCATGCGTTAGCTGAATTTACGAAATTCTCATGAAAGATGCAAGAGCCTTGTCACACTTGTCTGTCGACTGGGAAGTTCTCCAGTTCGCGGGCTACGGCCGAGCAGAAGGTGGCGCCGAGGCTGCCGTCGATGATGCGGTGGTCATAGGAGAGCGAGAGGTACATCATGTGCCGGATGACGATCGCGTCGCCGCCGTCGGTCTCGAGGACGATGGGCCGCTTTTTGATCGCGCCGACGGCCAGGATGGCTACCTGCGGTTGGTTGATGATCGGCGTGCCGAGCAGGCTGCCGAAGGTGCCGACGTTGGTGAGGGTGAAGGTGCCGCCCTGGGTGTCTTCAGGCCGCAGCTTGTTCTGACGGGCGTTGTCCGCGAGTGAATTGACCTGGCGGGCCAGCCCGGTGAGGTTGAGCTGATCGGCGTTGCGGATAACGGGGACGATGAGGTTACCGGAGGGCAGGGCGGTGGCCATACCGATGTTGATGTCCTTTTTGATGATGATCTTGTCGCCATCGAGGGAGCTGTTGATCAGCGGGTATTTCTTGATGCACCGGATAACGGCTTCGATGAACAGCGGGGTGAAGGTGAGCTTTGTATTCTCTCTTGTCTCGAATTCCTTTTTGACCTTGTCGCGCCAGTGTACGAGGTGGGTGACGTCGGCTTCAGAGATGCTGGTCACGTGCGGGCTGGTGTGGACGCTGCGGACCATATGGTCGGCGATGAGGCGACGCATGCGATCCATCTCGATGATCTCGACGTTCCCGCTTTGGATGACCATGGGCGCTTGGGTTGCGACCGCATCGGCGCGAACGGGGGTCTCCGTGCGAGCGGGGGTTTGGGCTGCGGCATGCGTGAAGCCCGGGGCGGGACTTGCGGCGTGGCCGGTGTGACCGGCTTTCCGGTCGGCGATATATTGGAGGATATCTTTTTTGGTGACCCGGCCTTCGTTGCCGGAGCCGGGGATGGACTCCAGCTCGCTGAGCGGGATGCCTTCGCCCGCGGCGATGTTGAGCACGAGGGGGGAGTAGAATCTGTGTCCGCCGGTGTTTATGGCTGCGGGGCGCTGCTGTGGTATGTCCGTGTTGATGACCGTTGCCTGGGCCGGGGCGTGCAGCGTTGCGGCTACCGGCGTATGAGATGTTACGGCGGGCTGTACCGGTGTTGCGGCGGCCGTTCCGTTATTGGTCCGGATGCGGGCGATGACCGAGCCGATGGGCACTACGTCGTTGACCTGGTAGAGGATCTCTTCCACGACGCCTTCCGTAATGGAGGGCACTTCGGAGTCCACTTTGTCGGTGGCTATTTCCAAAAGGGTCTCATCCTGCTTTACGGCATCGCCGGGTTGTTTGTGCCATTTCAGGATCGTGGCTTCCATGATGCTTTCACCCATTTTTGGCATTACCAGGTCAACAAGAGACATAAGTATCTATTTTAGAATGGACAAAGGTAGTTATTTTTCGACTTTCATGCAGGGTGAGGGACGGGGGGGACTATTGGGGTGTCGAAAGTATGAATTTTCGCAATTGATTGAGGGCATTTGTTGCCGTTAATTCAATATTCCGGAGGCGGTCGAAGCGGAATGAAAATTTCTGGGCGAGAATATTTTGACGGTTTCCAACTGCGATCCAGACCATGCCGACCGGTTTATCGGGAGTGCCGCCGTCCGGGCCCATGATTCCCGAAGTGGCGATCGCGTAGTCGGTGTCGAGGCCGGCGAGGGCGCCGCGGACCATCTCCCGGACGGTCTCTTCGCTGACGGCGCCGTGGGCCGCCAGGGTATCGGGGCTTACGCCGAGGCAATGCGTTTTTACTTCGTTGGCGTAGCTGACGACGCTGCCTTTATAATAGTGGCTGCTGCCGGGGATGGAGGTGATGAGGTGGGCGATGTAGCCGCCGGTGCAGCTTTCGGCGGTGCCGAGGGTCTTGCCGTGGGTTTTCAGAAGGCGGCCGATGGCTTCCTGCAGGGAGATATCCTCGTCGGTGACCATCCATTCGGTCACCAGTCCCCTGAGGGTATCGAACTGCTGCTGGATGAGCGTTTCGGCTTCGGTGACCGGGGTCTGCGTTGCGGCATCGGAGATTGCGGAGCCTGCTGCTGCCTCGGCCGGGATCCTCGGCGCCTCTGCCCGGATCGTCAGCCGGAGGCGGACCATGCCGTAGTTGGGCAGATAGGCCAGCTTGATGGAGGCGGGGAGGGCTTCTTCGAATGTCTTTATATGTTCGGCCAGGAAGGATTCACCGATGCCGGCCGTGAGGAGGGTCCGATGGGCGATATAGGGCAGTTGGAAGCGTTCGCGGAGGGTGGGGAGGATATCGTCGGCCATCATCCCTTTCATTTCGTGGGGAACACCCGGCATCGAGACGAAGATGCGGCCTTCTCTTTCGAACCACATGCCGGGGGCGGTGCCGCGTTTGTTTTGGATGACGGTACAGGAGTCCGGCACTTCGGCCTGCCTGAGGTTGCGGTCGATCATGGGACGCTTGAGGACCCGCTCGAAAATCCATCGTACATTGTCGAGGGCTTTTTGGTCGACGATCATTTTGCCGCCGAAATACTTGTTTAATAGGGGTTTTGTGATGTCGTCGGCGGTGGGGCCGAGGCCGCCGGTGATGAGGATGATGGAGGAGCGGCGGGATTCTTCATCGAGGGCCTGCCAGATATCTTCCCAGACGTCACCCACTGCCACGCGGTGGGCGACCCAGATGCCGTATTTGTTGAGTTCCTGCGCCATCCAGGCGCTGTTCGTGTCGATTACCTGTCCAATCAATAGTTCATCTCCGATGGTAATGATGCTGGCAACAACCTTATTCATTTGGTAAAGGTAGGGGTTCTGTTGGGAACCATGGCCTTAGGCGGTCGGCCATTTCGGGCGGCATATTTGTCTTTTCCATGGTTTTGGCGATGAGGAAGTAGAGGCGGACGAGGCCGGTGGTGAGCAGCTTTCCGCGCTGGTTGTAGACTTCCTGGAGGAATTCGATTCGGTGATCGACCGGCCAGTCTTTGAGGGTCGTACGGATGGTGAGGAGATCGTCATAATGGGCAGGGCGGAGGAATTTCGCGGTCCATTCGATGACGGGCATGATTATTCCGGTCCCTTCAAGGTCCTTGTAGCTGAAGCCGAGCTGGCGGATGGCTTCGACGCGGCCGACTTCGAAGTACTGGGCGTAGTTGCCATGATATACAATGTTCATCTGGTCGGTCTCGGCGTACCGTACCCTTACTTGTGTTTCGCTTATGTACATAATCTGTAGAGTTATTTGCCCATTGCGCCGTCGACGCTGATCCGGCCGGGGCCTACCATCAGGATCGAGAAGAAGGCCGCGAGATAAAGCCAGACCTGCTCATTCCAATTTCCGTTCATGGAGGGGATATGGCCTTTGTGGACAAGGAATCCGGCAACACAAAACTCGATGACGAGGACGAGAGCCGCGAAACGGGTGAGGAAGCCCAACGCTACGAGGATACTGCAGAGGAATTCAGCGAAGACAGCAAGGAAGAAGGAAATGCGATGGCCGATATGGAGGGGATCGGGGAAGACGGTTTGAAGGTGGCTGAAGTTCTTTAATTTGTCGAGACCATGGCAATAGAGGAGCATGAAACCAAAGACTATGCGGATCGCCAGCGTTGCGACGGTGAAGGCGGATTGGGAGTAGGCGGTGGAGAAGAACTTTTTCATGTGCGATTTGAATTTGCGATCTAAGATAGGCATTGCTTGCTGTGATGCAAAGAGTTGTAAGGAAATGTTAATCCTTGCAGTTATCCACACGTGTTTGGAACGATGTTTGGTAAAAGGCAAAATAATTAGAAACTTAGCGCGTTAGGCCTGTTGGTACGGTTACGTTTCGGGCACAATTCAAACTTTATTTCCAGTGAAGCATACTGCATTATCGCTATTCGCCATTCTGCTGACCTGTTGTTGTTTTGCCCAGCAGACCCGCTATTATGACGACCCGCAGGCCGAGTTCAGGCAGGGGAAGGAGTTCTTCGAGCATGAGTTCTATAGTCTTGCCTACCCGATCTTCCGGGATCTGCGGTATACGCTCCGGGAGACCGACAAGAGCAATAACGCCGTTGAGTACCAGGATGTAAAATACTATTACCTCGTCTGTGCGCTGGAACAGAACGACAAGATCGCGGTGGCGGCGGCGGAGGATTATATCGAACTGGAGAACAATGCGCCCCGGGTGGCGATGCTCAGTTTCCACCTCGCCGAATATTATTTCCGTCAAAAGGATTATGCCAATGCGGTGAAGCTATATGAGCACGCCGATATCGAGAATCTCAGCAACCGGGAGATCGCGGACCTGAAATTCCATGAAGGGTATTGTTATTTTACCACCAAACAGTTCGACAATGCCCTGCCGCTGTTCAATGCCATCCGGCAGATGCCGAAGGACCCCAATTATCTCGACGCCAATTATTATTACGGTTTCATCTGCTTTTACCAGCGGAAATACAACGATGCATTGGAGGCCTTCAAGGTGGTGGAGAATACGCCTGCGTATGAAAAGGTAGTTCCTTATTATGTCGCCAACATCTACCTCGTGCAGGGCCAGAAGGATAAGGCTATCGAGTATGCGGAGGCCCATCTGAAGAACGGCAACCAATATTATGACGCGGAGCTGCGGCAACTGGTAGGTCATGGGTATTACGAGAAGCAGGATTTTGCCAAGGCGCTGCCGTTCCTCGAGCAATATGTCAACTCTTCGAAAAAAGTGAGCCGGGAAGACCTATACGAGCTGTCCTACTGTTATTACCAGACGAAGGACTGGAACAAGGCGATCAGCGGGTTCAAGCAACTGGGTGGCGCGGCCGATTCCATGTCACAAAATGCGATGTACCTGCTGGGGGATGCCTATCTGCGGACGGGTCAGAAGGCCAATGCGCGGAATGCGTTCCTGTTCTGCAGCATGAACAGCAGCAATCCCAAGCAGAAAGAGATCTCGAAGTTCAATTACGCCAAGCTGTCGTACGAGCTGGGTTTCCAGGATGTGGCGTTGACGGAACTACAGGGATTCCTGCAACGGTATCCTAATTCTGAGTATGCGCAGGAGGGCAGGGAGATGCTGGTGAGCGTGCTTGCGGGTACCAATAATTACCGGGACGCGCTGACCTTACTGGACAGTCTTGACCATCCTTCGGAGAACGCGAAGCGGCTGATCCCGCGCATCCTCTATGGCCGGGCGACGGAGCTGGTGAACGACGGGATGCTGTTGAATGCAAACGAACTGCTGGACAAGGCGCTGAAGTCGCCCAATAATTCAAGCGTGCTCCCCTATATCAATTTCTGGAAGGGGGAGATCGCCTACCGGCTGAGCCGGATCGACGATGCCATCCGATACTATATCGGATACCTCAAGACCCCGGTCGTCAACGGGGAGGTGAATCCGACGGACGCCAATTATAACCTGGGATATTGTTTTTTGAAAAAGGAAAACTATCGCCAGGCGCAGGGATTTTTCGAGAAGGTGATCCGGACGCCCAGCCTGAGTTCTTCCCCGTTGGAGCAGGATGCGTATCTCCGGGATGCGGACTGTTATTATATGAACCGGGACTATAAGACGGCGTTGGCGATGTACAACAAGGTGCTGGACCTCAGCTGGCCGGCCAGTGATTATGCCACCCTTCAGAAGGCGATGATCGCTGGGGTCGGTAACGGTAGGCAGAAGATAGACCTGTTGAACACTTTTGCGAAACGATACCCGACCTCGGGTCTTGCGGCGGATGTCAATATGGAGGTGGCGGGCACCTATCTTGCCGGGGAGCAGTACCGGGAGGCGTTGCCCTATCTGAAGAATGTGCTGCGGACGCCCGGCGCGGATGCGCTGAAACCGAAGGCCTATCTGCAATCGGGGATCGCGTGGTACAACCTGAACAATAATGCCGAGGCGTTGAAGCAATATGATTCGCTTTTAAAGCAGTATCCCAATTCTCCCGAGGCGCAGGACGGGCTTGACAATGCCAAGACCATTTATGTTGAAGAGGGCAGGAGCGGGGAGTACGTAAACTTTGCCAAGGGGATGGGGGTCGAGGTCAGCGCGAGCCAGGAGGACCAGCTGGCGTACCAGGAGGCGGAGGTGCAGTTCAACAACGGTAATTTCCCGGCCGCGGTCCAGCGTTTCGAAGCCTATCTGGCCAAGTTCCCCGATGGAAAGTATTCGCTGGAAGCCAACTATTATAAGAGCGAGATCTATTTCTCGCAGAAGGATTGGGCGAAGGCGGTGGTTGGCTATGCGGTGATCGGGGACCGCGCCCCGAACAAATTCGGCGAGAAGTCGCTGCTGCAGGCTGCGACCCTCTATTATTTCAACCTGAAGGACTATCCGAATGCCGAGAAATATTTCAGCCGGCTAAAGGACTTTGCGTCCTCCGAGTCGAACAAGATGGAGGCCATGCGCGGACTGCTGCGCAGCCAGTACCAGCTACAGAAGTGGCCGGATGCGGTGGCCAACGCGAAGGACCTGCTTGGCCAGCGGGGAGTGAGCACGGATGACAAGGTGCTGGCCAATATGGCGATCGCCAAATCCTTCCAGGCGAACAACCAGTGTGAACAGGCGCTGCAGTATTACCGGGTCGCTGCGGGCCTGACCAAATCGGCTTATAGCGCGGAGGCGCGGTACCAGATCGCGGCCTGTTTGTTCAGTGCGGGTCAGTTAAAGGATGCGGAGAAGGCGGCTTTCGAGGTCGTGAACAAATCCGGGTCGTATGAAGAGTGGGTGACGAAGGCTTACCTGTTGCTGGGGGATGTCTATTTTGCGGAGAAGGATTACTTCAATGCAAAGGCCACGTATCAGAGCATCATTGAAAATGCCAAGATCGAGGAGTTGCGGTTACAGGCGCAGCAGAAGCTGGCCCAGGTGACGGAGGAGGAGAAGAAGGGAAGTAAGGTAGATAGTGGAAGTAATTAATTAATCTGAATGCACGCTTTCATGGATAAGAAACCTTTTTTGCTTGTGATCGCCGGCGTGTTCTGCGCCAGTGTTTCGTTGCACGCGCAGGATACGACCAAGCGCCGAACGATCGATATCACCTCCTCTTTCAAGCCTGTGCTGCGGGAGGCGGTAAAAATAAACTTCAATGCCGCACCGCCGGCGGTGGATACCAGCCGGCCCCGGTTGAACTATACGATCCCGCCGTCCTATCTATTTCTCAGCTATCAACCGGCAGAACTAAAGCCGGTGGCGTTGCAGCGGGACACCATCAATCCCTGGGTGAATTACAATTTTATCAAGATCGGGGTGGGCAACGTGCATATCCCGTATATCCGGACGGGTTTTAGCTTTGGGGATGGAAAGACGACCTTCTTCAATCTCTTCGCGAATCAGCTCAGTTCCAAGGGAAACCTGCCCAATCAGAAGAACAGCCTTACGGATGTGAAGTTGATGGGGACGGTGAAGACGGCGAATAACCTGGAGTGGAGCGGGAATGTTGGATTCAAGAACGATGTCTATCATCTTTATGGCTACCGTCCGGATACGCTTAAGTTTTCCAACGACCAGCTGAAACAGGGTTTTCAGACCTGGTTCGGCGGGCTTAGCCTGCGCAACACGGTGCCGACGGAATTCGGGTTGTTGTATCATCCCAATATCAAGATCAACTACTTCTACGACAATCATGATCCGAAGGCGACGGAGGCCAATACGGTGCTGAACCTGCCGCTGGAAAAGACGATCGGGAAGGATTATGCCTTTGACCTGGGCTTTACGGCCGATCTGACGCATTATAGCGTGACGGCGCCGGCGGGGACTACCAGCCGGTTCCCGCAGAACAACAATGTCTATTATGTGAACCCGGCTTTCCTGGTGAAGACCTCCAATTTCTTCCTGCAGGCGGCGGTTACGCCTAGCTGGGACAATAAGAACTTCTACCTCCTGCCGAATTTCCTGGCGGATATCGCGACAGACGACAAGAGATTCAGCATCCAGGCTGGGTTTATCGGCTATTATGATAAAGGTTCTTACCAGCGGTTCGAATCCATCAATCCCTGGCTGGCCCAGCCGACGGACAGCCTGCGGAATACGCGGGTGCAGGAGGCGTATGGAGGCTTCAAGGGGTCGATCAGCAACCACTTCACCTATGCTGCGAAGATCGGTTTCCTCACGTATAAGAATATGCCGTTGTTCGTCAACGACAGCGTGGGCGGCGGGAAGGACTTCCTGATCCGTTATGAGTCGTCGATGAAGGCGCTTCAACTGCATGGGGAGCTGAGTTACCTGCAGGGCGAGGATTTTACGGTTACGGCGGGGGTGAATATCTATCAATACAAGGATCAGAGGACGGAGATCAAACCCTGGGGGTTGTTGCCGACGGAGGTGAATGCGCATTTGAAGTGGCAGGCCTTTAAAGACTTCTATGCGAAGCTGGACTTTTATGCCTTTACGGCCGCGCAGTATCGTTCGCCAACCGATGGGGTGTCGTTCAAGGGGGATAATGGAGCGGACATGAATGCGGGCGTGGAGTTCCGGATCACGCGGATGCTGAACCTTTGGTTCCAGATGAACAATCTCTTCAATAATAAATACGAGCGTTGGCACCAGTACCCGGTATATGGATTTAATGTGCTGGGCGGGATAATATTTTCTTTCGGAGACAAGAAATAGCAAGAAATACCTAGATTCGCAGCCATGTTCGACGTCCTTAACGCCTATTTATATCAACATCGAAGCATCAGTATCCCGGGGTTGGGGACGATCTACCTGGAGACCCTGCCTGCTGCCGTTGACGTGGCCGACCGGACGATGCTGCCGCCGGTGTACCATTTCCGATTTGACAAATACTTCGACGCCCCCGACAAAGAATTCTTCTCCTATATCGCGGTGCAGCGTAATATTCTTGATTATGAGGCAATTAAATGGTATAACGAATTCGCTTTCGAACTTCGAAGGCGTATTAATAATGGGGATGCCGTGACCTGGGACGGCGTGGGGGTGTTGAAGAAGGATGGCGCGGGGAATGTCCTTTTTGAGCCTGCTCCTTCCCCTTTTGTCTTTCTCCAGCCTACGCCCGCGATGCGGGTCAACCGTCAGAATGCCCAGCACACCCTGCTGGTAGGGGACCGGGAACGGACCAGCGACGAGATGGCCGAAATGCTGCATGACGATGAACTACGGCGCCGGCGGGTGGCCTGGTGGGTCATCGCGCTCGTCATTGCCGTGGCCGGTCTGGCCTTTCTCGCCTGGTATTTCTATTCTCATGGGTTGTCGACGGGCAATCAAACCAAATTCTAGCTCTTTCAGCGTTTATGCCCCTGATTCATTATACCACATGCCCCGTCTGCCAATCGACTGAGCTCGAGCCGGTGCTACAGGCGGTGGACCACACTGTTTCCCACGAGTCTTTTGCGATCTGGCAATGCCGGAAATGTTCCCTGCGATTTACGCAGGATGTGCCGGATGCGGAGTCCATCGCGCCCTATTACCGCAGCGAGGACTATATTTCCCATAGCAATACGAATAAAGGTCTTGTCAACCGGCTGTATCACCTGGTGCGCAAGCAGACCCTATCGGATAAGTACCGGTTGATCGCTTCGGCTACGCGCAAGAAGCAGGGGACGCTGCTGGATATCGGCGCCGGAACGGGGGCATTTGTCTGCTTTATGCAGCAGCAGGGATGGGAGGTGACGGGCTTGGAGCCCGATGAGACGGCGAGGGAGCATGCGCGGACCGATCACGGGGTGCAACTGTTGGGTATGGATCAGCTGTTCCAGCTGCCGCCGGATAGTTTTGATGCGATCACTCTATGGCATGTGATGGAACATGTCCACGAAGTGCATCCTTACGTCGAACAGCTGAAGACCCTCGTGCGGCGCAACGGACGGATCTTTATCGCCGTCCCCAACTATACTTCTTATGACGCGCGGGTTTATGGCGCGGCCTGGGCGGCTTATGATGTGCCGCGTCATCTTTATCATTTCTCCCCGGAAGCCATGGAGACGCTGCTGGATGAGCACAAGCTGCAGTTGCAGTATTCTCAGCCGATGTGGTATGATGCCGTTTATATCAGCATGCTGAGTGAGCGGTATCGCGCTGCGGGGGGTGGGAGTACTGTACGTGGCGTTTTTAATGGCTTTTCTTCCAATTTCCGGGCATTTGTCGACAAGTCGAAATGTTCCAGTCTGATCTACGTAGTAGCTAAATAGGAAATTTTATCTCGAAGATACTGGGCCAGAGTTTGCCGGTGACGTAGACCTTTCCGGAGGTGGAGTCATAGGCGATGCCGTTGAGCACTTCGGCGTCGGGGTATTGGTTTCGAGCCTGGTTGACGAGGGGGTCGAGATTCAGCCTGGCGACCACCTTCCCGCTGGAGGGGTCGATCTTCAGGATATAATTTGTCTGCCATTGGTTGGCGTAGAGAAAGCCTTTTATCAGTTCCAATTCATTGATGTTGCTGACGGGGCCGTTGTTGTCCGTCACGCCCAGGACCTTGACGAGGCGGAACGTGTTGGGGTCGAGGTAGCTGATGTTGCTGGTGCCGTCGCTCATGATCAGGTAGGTTCCATCGGTGGTCATGCCCCAACCTTCGGCGCTGGGGAAGGTGAATTCGCCGAGGCGTTTAAAGGTGGCGGCGTCGTAGATGAATCCAACCTTTGTCTTATAGGTGAGCTGGTAGACCTTGCCGTTGAGGAAGACGATGCCTTCGCCGAAGTATTTTTTCCGATCGAGTTCGGCCTTTGGCGTGATCTTGCCGGTGGCCAGGTCGACGGTGCCGAATAGGGACCGCCGGTCGGCAGGCATATCCGGCTCGGTACCGGTGGCTTCGTACAGCTTTCCGTCGTGGAAGAGGAACCCTTCGGTATAAGCGCTGGTATCGTGGGGGTAGGCTTTTACGACCGTAAAATCCAGGGTAGGCGGCGTATTGTCGGCGACGTTACCCGTATTGGTTGCCGGGACATCGTTTTTGGATGAGTTATTACAGGCTACGAGTAGAGTTCCGGTGAAGAGGTAAAGGCTCAGCTTGTTCATAGGTGGCAAAAATAAGGGTTAAAAAACTTGCATTTTTCAAAAAAAATGCATTGCTTTACAGGGAATTGTCTTTTGAACAGGACCCCCTGCACCACACACCACAATTTCTCTTCCACATGGGTTCTGTTTGATTTAATGCGTCTGCCGCAGGCGCTTTGGTAGAGCCACCGCGGGTGGTTCGATTTAGTGTAATATCCTTCCTGAAAGCTAATCCAATACCTGGACATTTGTGAAGTCCAGCGTTTAAGCCGGCTAAAGTTTTACGCCGTTGCTGATAACACCACTATTCTACTCATTTAAGCCTGCACCGGTGATTCCGGGATGCAAGTTGTCGTCTATACTCCAATACTTATGATCGGCTGCCAATACTTGTGATCTACCGATTTCAAACGAATCGTATCATGAAGTACTTTTTACCCCTTTTTGGGTGCTTGTTGATCGCATTACCCGGGTTGAGCCAGCGAAGCTGTGGTTCCTTTGACTACCGTCAGCGGCAGTTGAGCCTTCATCCCCCTCTGGGTTCTGCCGTGCAGGCCAATGAGCAATTTACGCGGCGCCAATTGGAGCTGGAATCCAGAGAAGTCACCGGCGCCAATCCCACCAAAGGCAACTCTCCCAATCCTCAGCTGGTGACGATCCCTGTCGTCGTTCATGTCATTTACAGCAATTCCCAGCAGAATATCAGCGATGCGCAGATCCATTCGCAGATCGACGAACTTAACCGCGACTATCAGAAGCTGAATCCCGATACATCGAATATTCCCGCCTACTATAGTACTTTTGCGGCCAATTGCGGGTTCCAGTTCGTACTGGCGGGGCTGGACACCAACGACAGGCCCACTACGGGTATCGTTCGCAAGCATACGAACATCACTGCTTTTTCGATCGAAGACGGCATGAAGTCTTCCGCGACAGGCGGGGACAATGCGTGGGATCGCGATCGGTATCTGAATATCTGGGTCTGTAATCTGCAGGGCAGCACGCTGGGTTATTCCAGCCTTATCGGCGGCCCGAAGGAGTCGGACGGGATCGTGGTAAGCTATACGGCGTTCGGCACTACGGGTACGGCGACGGCGCCGTATAACCTCGGCCGGACGGCGACGCATGAGACCGGTCACTGGCTGAACATGATCCATGTCTGGGGCGATGCGGATTGCGGGGACGACCAGGTCGCCGACACACCACCGCAGTCGCAAGCTACTTACGGTGATCCGACGGGGATCGTTATTTCCTGCGGCAACACGCCTTACGGCAATATGTATATGAACTATATGGATTTTACCGACGATCCCGGGATGCATATGTTCACCTATGGGCAGCGGGACCGGATGCGCACGGTGTTTGCGCCGGGTGGGTTCCGTTATGCCCTGCTTTCGTCGAATGCGGCTTCGGTGGCTGCACTGTCGACGGATCAGCCCCCGGAGATAGTGACTGCTACCGGGCGGTCGCCGATGCTGCGTCTTTATCCGAACCCGGCCGTCAGCCAGGTGTCGGTGAAGCTGGGTGATGAGGGCTGCCTGGGGTCGGTGCTGGAGGTGTATGATCAGACCGGACAGCGGGTGATGAGTTCGCGGGTGACCGATCTTTCCTTTGGGCTGGATGTTTCGCATTTATCCGGCGGCATCTATTTTATCCGGATCAACGACGGCAGGGCGGCCGCCGGGTATAAGTTCGTGAAATTATAGGTTATCTTCTCAACACCTGTACGGAGTCGCCGTAGCCGGCGGCCACGAGGAACTGGTGTTTTTTCCCTTTCAATCCGATGAGGCACCGGGTATCGCCCGGGATGTTCAGGCCGGTCAGGCGGTAGGGGGCTGGATCCAGCCGTCCACTGCTGTCGATTGTCAGTACCATTCCCATTCCCGCGTCGAGTGGGCCCATCTGCGCCCGCAGGGGGTAGAGATTGCCGGCCAGCACGAGGCAGCGGGCGCCGTCGATGTCTGCCGGAACGATCCCATTGATCATACTTATCTGAGCGTAGTTGGGCAGCTTGTGGCTTGTCCAATGGCGGTGGCCGTCATTGTAGAGGTACATCGATGAGAGCTGAGTGATACGGCATGTTCCTGCGGCGGCCAGCTGGCCGGGGCTAAGGATATCTTCTATCTGCGCGTCGGCATAGTCGGCATAGCGGCTGAACTTCTTTTGCATGGCTGGCAGCTCGCGCAGCAATTCGTCGCGGGAGGCGTACGGGTAGCTTTTCCCTTGTGTAAAGTACGTGAGGATAGGGTCGAAGGTGCCGTTACCGCTGAAGTCGCCGTAGTACACCTGCAGCGGTTGTTTTTCAGATGCTTTGAATCCGGTGTTTGTGCCGAGGTTGCCGATGACCAGGTCGGTGTTGCCGTCCTGGTCGATATCGATAGGCAGGATGGTCGTCCACCAGCCTTGCGAGTGATCGAGGCCGTAAGTGGCGGTCCGGTCGGTGAGGCGACCGTGTTCGTTGTCGAAGATGGTGATGGGCATAAAGGGGCCGACGAGGATGAGCTCCGGCCAGCCATCCTTGTTCAGATCGGTCCAGCAGGCGTCGGCGACCATGCCAGGATGGTTGAGCCCGGTATCCTGCCGGGTGTCTTTTTCGAAGTGGATATGTCCGGGTTTGCCGCTGTTTTTGAGGATCAGGCTTTCGGGGCTGCGTGGGAAGAAGCCGGGGACGAGCTTGCCGCCGACGAAGAGATCGGAGAGGCCATCCTTATCGTAGTCGGCGGCGCGTACGCAGCCGCCGCTGATCGTTTCGGTTGGGAGGGCGTCGGCTACGAGCCGGAAATTTCCTTTGCCGTCGTTCTCGAAGAGCCTGTCCTGGTATTGTGCGCTGTTGAGCGGATAGTCGGCGCCTCCGCTGACCAGGTAGAGATCCTGGTCGCCGTCGGCGTCGGCGTCGAAGAAGAGAGCGGCGGTGTTGGTGTGCTCTTTATCCGTGTTCCAGGGTTGGCTTGTTGACGGGATGAATTTTCCGTCGGGGGTCTGGAGATAGAGCCGGCTTTCCTGGCCGGAGGTAGCGCCGATAAAGAGATCGTCCAGGCCGTCGCCGTTGACATCGCCTTTTGCGAGACAGGGGCCGAGGTGAGAGACCTGGTAGGGCAGGAGGGGGGCTATTTTGAAGTCGACGAAGTCGGAAGGTTGGTGGGTGTATTGGATGCCTGAGATGTGGGTGATGTCGGTGAAGAGGGGCGTCGTAGTTGTTTGGCTTGCGAGATTTGACGATGGGGCGGCGGCGTTTTTTTCGGAGATCGTGAGCAGGATGTCTGCTTTACATGGGCCGAGGGTGGATAATCTTCCGCCGGGCCATTGAATCTGGATGCACGTGATGAGGGAATCGCTGCCGCAACCGAAATGAAGGATCGGGTCGATAGAAGACTGGAATCCCCGGGTAAGATATTGTTCCGCGTATTGCGTTCCTTGTTTGGTGGTGACGATTACTTTCGCGCCGATGCCCTGGGTGTTGGGGCTTTCTCCTTTTAGTTTGATGCGCAGGTAGTGGCCCTTGTGTTGTTCGGAGGCGTTGTTGCGATAGAGGATGGGGGCGTCATCGATCGTGTTGATGATGAGGTCGAGGTCTCCGTCGTTATCGAGATCGGCGTAGGCCGCTCCGTTGCTGATGGCTTTCCGGGTGAATCCCCATTCGGCGGTCTTGTTGTCGAAGCTCAGGTCGCCGTTGTTGCGGAAGACGTAGTTGCTCAGCCGTGTCGAGGGCATTTCCTTGACCAGCCGCCACATGTCGAGCTTGTCGCCGAGCTTTTCCGCCTGGCCGACGGAGTAGCCCGAGGTATATTTTACGAAATCGAGATTGGTCATGTCGCGGAAGATACCATCGGAGATGAACAGGTCCTTCCAGCCGTCGTTGTCGAAGTCGGCAAAGAGCGGGGCCCAGCTCCAGTCGGTGTTGGACATTCCCGCCAGCTGGCCGACCTCGCTGAACAGGGGGACGCCGTCGGCGTTGAGCCCGTTGTTGAGCTGGAGCGTATTGCGCATTTGCTGATGACCGAAGCCGTGGCCGGCACGCATGGTATACTTGTCGTAGTTGTCGGGGCCGCGGAGGAGTTTTTGCCGGTGGTTGTCTTCGGGCAACATATCGAGCACGGCGATGTCGGGGAGACCGTCGTTGTTATAGTCGGCGATGTCGGAGCCCATGGCGAACTCGGAGATGTGAGCGGTGGCTTTTGTCAGCACTTCTTCGAACGTTCCGTCGTGTTTGTTGAGATACAGGAAATCGCGTTCGTCATAGTCATTGGTGACGTAGATGTCGGGCCAGCCATCGCCGTTGAGATCGCTGACGGCGACGCTAAGGCCGAAGTTGAGACCGCTGCCATCGATATGGGCTTGTTCGCTGATATCGGTGAAATGGCCATGGTCATTGCGGTAAAGGCGGTTGCCGAATTTGGGGTGACGCGTAGCCCTTAGCTTCTCCGTGTTGAAGAAGGGGTTGTAGAACATGTCGGCGTGGTTCACCATGAACATATCGAGATCCCCGTCGTTGTCCATATCGAAGAAGGCTACGGTAGTGGTGTACGTTCCCGGAGCGTCGAGACCGTATTCTTTTGCGGACTCTTTGAAGGTGGGAACGCCGTTGACCGATCCCTGGTTGATATAAAGCTCTTTGCGTCTGTCCTCGTCGCTGCCGGGGCCTGAGTAGCAGACATAGATGTCCAGCAGGCCGTCACCGTTGACGTCGGCCATGACGGCGCCCGTCTTCCATTTGAGGCGGCCCTGCACGCCGGCCTTTTGCGTGATATCCTCGAATTGGAAGTTTCCTTTATTGATGTAGAGGCGGCAGGGCGTCATGTTGCCGGTGAAGAAGAGGTCGGGAAGGCCGTCGCCGTTGACGTCGCCGACGGCGACGCCGCCGCCGTTGTAGAGGTATTCGTAGGTGAGGATATTGTAATCTTCGTTCTCCTTTATTTCATTACGGAAATCGATATGCGAAGTTTCGCGGGGTATTTCGGTGAACAGGGGATGGGTTTCGGGCGGGTTGCTACAAGATGCTAAAAAGAAAAGCGAGGCAGGAAGAAATCTTAACCTGTTCATAAATTGAAGTTATATAAAGTTTTTATAACTTTATTCTGCATTATGAGAACCCCCTCTGCTGATATGGACTGCAAGATGTTCTTTGACGCCATTGCCGCGGGGGATGAGGTTGCCTTTGAATTATTCTTTGTACGATGGCGGGCCAGGGTGTACAACCTGGCGCTAAAATGGACCAAGTCCGGTTTTGCAGCCGAGGAGATCACCCAGGATGTTTTTATCAGTGTTTGGACCGGGAGGAAAAACCTTGCCGCGGTGAAGGATGCCGACACGTATCTCTATACCATCATCTATAATAAGATCAACCGGTATCTTCGCCGGGAGGCAAATGCGGCGAGGATCCTGCGGCTGTCGGCCTGGGCCGCCAACCGGAGTTGCAACCAGACGGAAGAGACCGTGTATGCCAATGACGGAGAGCGGTTTGTCAATAAAGCGCTGGAGGGGTTATCCCCCCGGAAAAGACTCATCTACCAACTGAGCCGCCGGGAGGGAAAGAGCAATGATGAGATCGCGGCAGTCCTGCGCGTGTCGCCGCATACGGTAAAGAGCCATCTTCTACACGCTTTGAAATACATTCGGAACTATATGAAGGATAATGTCTTATCTATCCTTTGGTTATTGACCTTCCTTTTTGCCGGAAAAAAATAAAAAAAACTTTCACGCCGGCTCATCCTTTTTTCGATCTGCTGACTCTATAGGGGTACTATTACGCGCATGGGAACGGAAAGGATCTATCTACTATTGAAAAGATACAGGGACAATCTGGCTTCGGACGAGGAGGTACGGGAGCTATTCCGGCTGATGCGCGGCTCAGAGGGTCAGGCTGCGTTGAAGGAACTGATGGCGGAGGACTGGCTGAAGGAGTTGACGGCGGAGGGCTTGCTGAAGGGCGATGGTGAGACTGTTGAGGCGGATGCCGACTGGGCCAGGATGTGGACGGAGATCCGAACGGCGACGGAGAAACCCAAGCGGGCGAAGCTGTTTGTCATCGGGAGGATGCGGGCGGCCGCAATCCTTATTTTTTGTTTAGGGACAGGCGTTGCTTACTGGTTTTTGAGCGGGCGTGAACATGCCGTTGCCCGGCGGGTGACGGTTCAACCCTGGGCGCCGATCGTACCGGGTGGGAATAAGGCCGTACTCACGCTTGGGGACGGGTCGACCATTTCATTGGACAGCGTGAGGGATGGGATTCTTGCTCACCAGGGAAGCTCAAAGGTTGTCAAGGTCGACGCCGGGGTGCTTGCCTATGAAGGAAGAAATAAGAAAGAGGATGGGGTGATGTTTAATACGATCGCCACACCGTATGGAGGGCAATACCAGGTGGTGTTGCCGGATGGCAGTAAGGTGTGGCTGAATGCGGCGTCTTCGTTACGGTTCCCCACGGTGTTCGCCGGTACGGAGCGGAGGGTGGAATTGACGGGCGAGGGATATTTCGAGATCGCGAAGGATGCCGCGAAGCCTTTCGTGGTACACGCCGGATCGGGGGAGGATGTGCAGGTGCTGGGGACCAGCTTCAATATCATGTCGTATGCAAATGAGGAAGATAGCCGTACGACGCTGGTGAGCGGGAAGGTGAGGGTGGTTGCGCAAGGAGGTGCGGCCGTGGAGGTAGAGCCAGGTTCGCAGGCGGTGCTGGCTCATGAGAAGCAGGGGTTGACCGTCACGGAGGCCAATGTCGACCAGGCCATTGCCTGGAAGAACGGGTTATTCCGGTTTCATGAGACGGGGATCCGGGAACTGATGCGGCAGGTGGAGCGATGGTATAATGTCGAAGTGGTGTACCAGACGGATGGAACGGACCAGGACTTTTCCGGGATCGTTTCGCGGAGCAAGAGTATCGGGGAATTGTTGCACACGCTGGAGATGACGAACTCGGTGCATTTCCGGATCGAAGGAAGGAAAATTATTGTGTTACCCTAAAATAAACGGATCGTAGCCGAAAAAGAAACCAGGGACGTTGAAGCCGCCCCTGGCCGATGTTCGGTACAATCCAGGCCATGGCTGAATGACGCTGTATTATTGAACCAAACATATCAAAAGTATGAATCTAACTGCAGATGGCAAAGCCCTGCGTTGCAGGGGCTTTTTGCCTCGCAAAATGCTTGTGGTTATGAGATTGACTGCTATCGTATTGCTCGCTGTTTCTCTCCAGGTCAGCGCGGCGGGTCTGTCGCAGACCGTTACGCTTTCGAAGAAGAATGCCACGCTCGAACAGGTGTTCGAGACCCTGCAACAGCAGACGGGGTATAACTTCATCTTTAACAGTCATTTATTGGCAAAGGCGAAGAGGGTTACGATCAAGGTGCACAACGTTACGGTCGACCAGGTACTGACGTTGTGTTTCAAGGACCAGCCTTTTACTTATGTCGTCCAGGACAAGACGATCGTCGTGAAGGCGAAGGAAGAGATACGGGATGTTTCAGATACGCGGGCGGCCGGACCTGTACGCGGGGTGATCAAGGATGAGAATAACGCTCCGCTCGAAGGCGCGGCCATCACGGTCAAGGGTTTGACCGGCACGGTGACCGACAAGGATGGGAAATTCGAATTGACCATTCCCGCGGGCACCTACCAGGTGGAGATCTCGCATGTGGGGTATAAGACCGAGACAAGGTCCATCACGGTGGGTGGAGACCAGGCGGTGAACCTTTCTGTGTCCCTGCAGCCTGCGGCTACCGGGTTGACGGAGACTGTTGTTGTGGGTTATGGTTCGCAGCGGAGGCGCGATGTCACGGGCAGCATCAGCAGTGTGAAAGGAGAGGACATTCGCAATCAACCGGTGAGCAATGCGGCTGACGCCATCCAGGGCCGGGCTACGGGTGTCGATATCGTCCGGGACGATGGGTCGCCGGGCAATATTCCGAGCATCCGGGTGCTTGGGACGGGGACGATCAATAACAGCGATCCGCTGGTTGTCATCGATGGGGTGCCGTCGGGTGGGCTCAATGACGTGAACCCCAACGACGTCGCGTCGATCGAGATCCTGAAGGATGCTTCGGCATCGGCGATCTATGGAAGCCGGGCCGCCAATGGCGTCGTGCTCGTCACGACGAAAAAAGGCAATTACGGAGAGCAACTAAAGACCTCGGTGAATGTCTACGGAGGCAACAAGAACCCGGTGAAGTTCCTGCCGATGCTGCAGGCGCCCGATCTTGTCGCCTTAAAGACGGAGGCGTATACGAATGATGGGCTTTCGGTGCCGGCGGTATGGAGCAATTCTTACTATACGACACAGCGTACGGACTGGCAGCGGGCCCTGATGGGTACGGGCACGGTGGCGAATGCCGATGTGGCGTTGCGCGGCGGCAACACCAATTCGAACTACAGTCTTTCGGGCAACTATTATGACGAAAAGGGGATGATCGTGAACTCGTATTTCAAGCGATATAGTTTCCGCATGAACAGCGAGCACAAGATTGGGAGCCGGTTCAAGATCGGGGAGAATGCCGTGTACTCGCATACGGATGGAACGTTCTATACGGGGGCCGGCGCTGACGCGTCGCCCAATACCCATTCTTCTCAAACGGGCCTGGTGTGGAGCGCCATCCGGTTTAACCCGGCTATTCCCGTGGTGAACCCCGATGGAAGCTGGGGGTCGTCGCAGGCCGATAACCAATTGGGGGATATCAATAACCCGGTGGCAACGGCTACCGAGCAACAGAAGTACAACCTGGTGGACCGGGTATTGGCTAATGGATACGCCGAACTGGAGGTGCTGAAGGGGCTGAAGGTGCGGGCCAATTTCGGCTATGATCATAACACCGATGAATATTACGAATATGACAACGCGATGCCTGACCAGACCCGGGGGCCTTCGATCGCCTCGCTGACCCAGGCCTATTTCAAAGGCACGACGTTGCTGGAAGAGTATTATCTTACCTATAACCACAACTTCGGGTCGCATGCCCTGACGTTTACGGGAGGCTATTCCGCCCAGACCTTCAAAGGCAATTTTTTCAATGCTTCGCGTGGGGGCTTTAGCGATACCAGTGTAAACCAGCGCGTGCTTAACCTGGGCGCCAGCTCCACCGCCTCCAACAGCGGGTATAGCTATAATCCCTGGGGGTTGCAATCGTATTTTGTCCGCGGCAATTATGCTTTTCTGAACAAGTACCTGTTCACCGCCACTTTCCGGGCGGATGGATCGAGCAAGTTCGCGCCGGGGAAGCGCTGGGGTTATTTCCCCGCCTTCTCGGCAGGCTGGCGGTTATCGGATGAGAAGTGGTATGGCGAAGGAATGAAGAATATCATCAACTCCGTCAAGCTGACCGGTGGCTGGGGACAATTGGGGAATCAGAATGTCGGTGACTTCCAATACCTGAGCATTATCGGTTATGGGGGCGGCGGCGGCACCGGTGGCGGCGGATACGGATATAGCCTGGGTACCGGCACGGTGTACAACAACGGGGCTTACATCACCTCGCTTGCGAATCCTAACATTACCTGGGAAAAGGCGGTTACCACTACCGTGGCCGCGGAACTGGCCGCGCTGAACAATCACCTGACCGCTACGCTTACCTATTTCAATAAGAACACGTCGAACATGCTGATCCCTTTGCAGCTGGTCGAGACCTTCGGAGCCCAGACCAATCTCCCCGATGACCGGGGTAATATTACGCTGCCCGACTATAATCTGGGGAAGATCAATAACCGGGGGTTGGAGATAGAGGTCAATTACCAGAACAGGGTGGGTAAGGTATCTTACTCGCTTGGGGTAAACGGCTCGTTCCTCAGCAACAAGGTGACCCGGCTGTATGGAAGCACCACCTATCTGCAGTCCACGCCCTATGGACGGGAGAACACGGATATTGCCCGGACCTATGAAGGGCAACCCGTCGCCTCGTTCTATGGTTTCCGGGCCAACGGACTGTACCAGTCCCAAAGCGATATCGACAAGGACCCGAATGTGGCCAATGACGCCAACAAAGCCAATATCAAACCCGGCGACGTGCGGTTCGTTGACATCAATGGGGACGGCCAGATCACGGACAGCGACCGCGTGCGGCTTGGCGATCCCAACCCGAGGTTCGTCTTTGGCTTCCATGGGTCGCTGGGCTATAGTCACTTCGACCTATCGTTCAACTTTGTGGGGGCAACGGGTTTTCAATTGTATGACGCAGACCGGCTTTCCGGATTGGATGCCACGCAGGTGTACAACTGGTATGGCGATCAGAATAGCCGTTGGCATGGGACGGGCACCAGCAACAGCGTTCCGCGCCTGAGCATCGCGAACCTGAACAATAATTACCGGAGTTCGAACCTGTGGGTCTTCAACGGCAACTATCTTTCCTTAAAGAGCCTGACGCTGGGATATACGCTTCCGCGGTTCACGATCAGCGATTATAAGATCCCGGAGATACGCTTTTATATCAGCAGCTACAATGTCTTCATGCTGACCAAATATCCGGGGTATACGCCGGAGCTGGGGTATACCAGTCCCACGTCCTCGACACCGGGACTGCAACGGGGCGTCGACCTGGCGCAATATCCCGCGACCCGGAGCTTCACGTTTGGAGGAACCATCAATTTTTAGGCCGTCAAAAAGGAGAATCATGAAAACCCATCATAAATCTTACATATTCATTTGTTTGCTCCTCGTGATATCGGGGGGTATTGGGAGCGGTTGCGTCAAGCATCCGCTGGACCAGAATCCCAGCGGGGAGTATACTACCGCCAACTACTGGCGTAATCAGAATGATGTCATCGCCGGGGTCCTGGGCATCTATAATATTTTGTACACCGAGGACTGGGTCGGGCATGATCTGTATGCGTATGACGATCAGAGCGACGACATTTCCGTGGATGGCGATCACCCTGATTTCAAGGCGATCGAGCGGTTCAATATCGATCCGACGTTGCAGCTGATCTATATCACCTGGCCCTTTGCCTATGAGCAGATCGCTCGCGCCAACAATGCGATCATCTATATTCCGAAGGTGCCGGTGATGGACGCCGACATCCGTAACCGGTCCCTTGGGGAAGCCTATTTCCTGCGGGCCCATGCGTATTTTGTGCTTAGCCAGATCTATGGGGATATCCCGTTGATCCTGGAGAAGAATGTGCAGCAGGAGAGCTATAATGTGCCGAAGTCGCCGTTGGATTCCGTGCGGGCGCAGGTCGAGTCCGATCTGTTGAAGGCCGTCGGCCTGTTGCCGGATGTGATCTATGGCGATGCCGACAAGGGGCGGGTCAGCAGGGGCGCGGCCTGGGGGTTGCTTTGCAAGCTGTATATGTTCGAGGACCGGTTTACGGATGCCATCGCGATGGGGACCAATGTCATCAAGGATGCCAACTATGCCTTGTCGCCGAACTATACCTATAATTTCACGCTTGGCAACCAGGAGAGCAATACGGAGATCCTTTTTGCGGTGTGGAATAAGAACCAGGAGATCGCGAATGTCCCTGCCTCCGCGATCAGCACCTATTTTACGCCGAGGGCCTGGCAGGGTTGGGGTTTCCATCATCCCACGCAGAATTTCGCCGATGAGTTCGAGGCGGCCGATACGGTCCGGAAAGCGGCTACGCTGATCTCGGTGGGCGATACGATCCCCAACCAGACCAATATCGTCACTATTGGCGACGGGGATGCGTACCAGATGTTCACCGGGATGTCGGGCGCTTCGACAGGCCGGATGTTGCCCAGCATGTCCACGACGGGTTACTGCATCAAGAAATATACGGCTTTCATGCCTCCCGCTCCGCCGGCCACGACGGGTGACGGCGGGGTCGACTATGATCTGAAGCAGCCGCTGTTGCGGAGCTCGGATGTCTATCTTCTCGTGGCTGAGGCGAAGATCCGGACGAGCGGACCGGGCGCCGGTGATGTGGAGATCAATTTGGTTCGCGCCAGGGCCGGTCTGACTCCGGTGTCGGGGGCGGGGATGTCGCAGCTGATCCACGAGCGGCGGGTCGAACTGGGTGGGGAGAATATCCGCTGGCAGGACCTGTTGCGTTGGGATAAGGATAAGATCGTCAACCTGGATACGATCGTTGGCCGGGCGAAGGCGGCGTCATCATTGCCGCCGTATAATGGGACGGTGATCATTCCGGGGCGTACCTTTGTCCGGCCAAAAGACTATTTTATGCCGATCCCCCAGGAGATCATTGATGAGAGTAAGGGGGTGATCAAGCAAAATCCGAATTATTAGTTTATTGATGAGAAAAATGGTTTTTACGGCGGCGCTGGCACTGGTGTGCCAGGCCGCTTTTTCGCAATTGGATGGGGCTGCCCTGGGTGCGTTTTTGCATCGGGTGGTGAAGGAAAGGGCTGCGGCCTTTGTTGTGGAGTATCTTGCCCCGGTGGGGGGTAAGGATGTGTTTGAGGTTGCTCCGGGGACTGGAGGGAAGATCGTGCTTAGGGGTAGTAACGGCGTGAGTGTGGCGTCGGCCTTGAATTACTATCTGCGGCATTATTGTCATTTGCTGGTCAGCTGGAATTCGGGGGACTCGGCTTCGGGGGGCCTGATGACGTTGTCTTTGCCGGCGCGGCTGCCGGTGGTGACCGAGCGGGTGAGGCGGCAGACCCCTTATACCTATCGTTATTATCTCAACTATTGCACCTTCAATTATTCCATGGCCTGGTGGGATTGGGCTCGTTGGGAGCGGGAGATCGACTGGATGGCGATGAATGGGATCAATATGCCGCTGGCATTGACGGGGGAGGAGGCGATCTGGCAGGAGGTGTACCGGGGAATGGGTTTTACGGATGGGGAGTTGGATGCGTTCTTTACCGGTCCGGCGTATTTTTCCTGGTTGTGGATGGGGAATATCGATGCCTGGGGCGGGCCTTTGCCGGGGCATTGGAAGGAGAGCCACCGGGTGTTGCAGAAGAAGATACTTTCGGCGGAGCGGGCGTTTGGGATGAAACCGGTGTTACCTGCGTTTACGGGGCATGTGCCGCCGGCTTTTGCTCAGCGCTTCCCGGCGGCGAAGGTGAAGCGAACGAATTGGGATGCGGGGTTTCCGGATGTGTATATCCTGGACCCGGGTGATTCTCTTTTCGAGATCATTGGCCGGCGGTTTATCGAGCTGCAGACCCGCGAGTTTGGGACGGATCATTTTTATTCCGCCGATACTTTTAATGAGAATGTGCCGCCGACTTCGGATTCGACTTTCCTGGATGCGATGAGCAAGAAGGTGTATGCGTCGATGGCGGCGGCCGATCCGGCGGCGGTGTGGGTGATGCAGGGGTGGATGTTCCATTATAACGCGGCTTATTGGAAACCGGTGCAGATCCAGGCTTTGCTGAAGGCGGTGCCGGATGAGCATATGATCCTGCTGGATCTTTATAGCGAGAGTCACCCGGTGTGGAACCGGACTTCGGCTTCCGGAGCCGCTGGAAGCGGCTCGTCCGAAGGACAGACATCAGCGGTGCGCCGGGACCGGACTACTTTTGCTGGTGAGGCCGGTTCCGGCGCTTACTACGGCAAACCCTGGATCTGGAATATGCTGCACAATTTCGGGGGAAATAATCCTCTTTGGGGACGGATGAGATCTGCGGCGGAGGATCCTTCGGCGGCGTTGCATGATCCGGCTTCGGGGAAGATGGTGGGGATCGGGCTGACGCCGGAGGGGATCGAGCAGAATCCCGCGTTGTATCATTTGATGTTGGAGAATGTGTGGCGGGACTCGGCCGTGGAAATGAAGGCATGGTTGAAGGAGTATGCGCGGGAGAGATATGGGGTGGCTGCGGCGTCTGGTGGCGCGGGGTCTGCCGGGACGGGGTTTGTGGCGGATCGGGGTGCGGCGGGCTCGGTGGCGAATGGCCGGGTTTGGGCTGAGGTTGATTCTGCGTGGGCATTGTTGGAGCGGAGCGTTTATCGCGGCGGTCTCGGTGAGGGTGGGCCGGAGTCGATTTTCCAGGCGAGGCCGACCTTTGAGAAAAAGATCGACCGGGTATTGACCGGGTTGGACTATGATCCAGCGGTGCTGGTTCGTGCGGTTGGGTTGTTTGGGCGGGCAGCGCCTGTTCTTGGGAAGAGTGAGGGATATCGGTATGACCTTGTCGATATGACGCGGCAGATGCTGGCTAACTATGCCAATCCTTTGCAGCAGGAGTTCGTGGCGGCCTGGAAGCGGGGGGACACGGCCGGTTATCGCCGGTATAGCCGGGAGTTTTTGGAATTGATGGATGACCTGGACCGGTTGCTGGCTACGCGACCCGAGTTTTTGCTTGGGCGGTGGATACGGGCTGCGCGGGATTGCGGGGTTAGTAATTCCGAGAAGGATCTGTATGAGAAGAACGCGCGGGATCTGATCACGCTTTGGGGGGATAAGGAGAGTGGGCTGCGGGAATATTCCAACCGGCAATGGTCGGGGTTGATCCGGGGTTTTTATAAGCGGAGGTGGGAGATGTTGTTTGCAAGACTTGATAGGGGGACGATCGATTGGGCGGTCTTTGATAAGGAAATTAAGGATTGGGAATGGGGATGGGTCAATGGGCGTGAGGGGTATGCGTTTGAAGCGAAGGGGGATGCGGTAGCGGTGGCGCTGGAGATGTATAAGAAATATGCGGTGTTGGCGGGTGGGGGAGCGGGTTCGGGGGTTGGCGATGGGACTGGTTCGGGGGTTGGCGATGGGACTGGTTCGGCGGGAGGGTCGAATGATCATATCTTTCCCGCGGCGGCGGTTGCAAAACCTTTTATCGATTTTGACGGGAAAGGATTTTTGGTAAAGGGGAAGCGATGTTTTCTCGTGTCGGCGGGGATGGAGTATGCCCGGGTGCCGCACGAGCTTTGGC
>Ga0105239_10000906_pt1 | contig 42179 bp, 35 predicted proteins | sample KBSC44metaG_FD_92761 | JGI IMG/M metagenome (GOLD analysis project Ga0105239, IMG submission 92761) | Corn rhizosphere microbial communities from Kellogg Biological Station, Michigan, USA - KBS C4-4 metaG | ecosystem: Host-associated > Plants > Roots > Rhizosphere > Soil | place: Michigan, USA...
AAGACGAGGACGACGAAGAAGACGAGGACGACGAAGAAGACGAGGACGACGAAGAAGACGAGGACGACGAAGAAGACGAGGACGACGAAGAAGACGAGGACGAGGTTGGAGAAAGCGAAGTTGAAATGGATGGAGATGAAACGCTTGTGGGTGGTGTCGAGCTGAGTGATTCATGTGAAGCGAGCCTAGCCTGCAAGTCTATTCGGGCTCAAAAATCACCAGTCCAGGCAGAGCGACTGAAATCGGAAACCCACGGTCGAAGACGAAGAAGCTCCAGGGCTAGACATGTAGACTCGGATTCTACAAGTTCAAAATTTGAGTTTGATACGACCAAGGGTCAATCCAATCCTCGGCCCCTACTGTTAGATCCAAATTTTAGGGGCAAACTTGGGAGACACCCGCCCTCATTTCATGTTGATCCTGCGGTGGACTTGACATATGAGACAGATAGCGGGGACGGCAAAGAGACGCTCTCGACAAGTCAGCAAAAGAATCAACATCGTCGGAGAATCAGTTTGACGATCAGTGGCCTTGCGCCGGCTACGAAGACGGATCTACCAGAGCGACCCAAATCATCTGCTGGACTTACAATCCCCCATAAACTCGATAATGTCGTAAAGAAGGGGAAGGTTGGCACAGAATACGACATTAAGTTGAAAGTAATCTTCCGGTGAACCGATTCGAGCCTAGAAAACGAGTTGAACAACACCTTTTAATTCTCTGAGACTAGTTTGAGTCACGTTGACAATCTATCTTATCATTCTTTACTGAAGGAAATATGTGTCGGCACCGGATCAATACGATAACTGCTCTGTTAGCCAAACAACATCGCATTGTGGTGGGCTCAAGGGAGGTCAACGGATAGGGCAACCGCTCGGCCAAACCTTTGTCATTGTGCCTGTGCTAGCCACGCTATCGTACGCCCTTCTGGATTTATCCGCAGTCAATACCCTGAATTTTCGACGTTCAACAACAGAGCAATTGTCCTACATTTGAGACGCACAGAAGCAGCCTCAACACGATTCAGACATGGGAGGAAGCATCAGCTAAGTGACGAGGCTGTATAATTGCGCGAAGATGCCGTTCTACCCACAGTTCAGATTACGGCGGAGTGTTTGATTTCTCCGTGTTGATATCAGTTGAGCCAAAACCTGGAATGATATCATCTAATTACTCTCGACTTAGATAGGATAGGCACCCTGTAGGGTACTCACGTCTAACTCTTGTGCAATACTTCTAGAAGTGTATTGTCTGATACAGATATATTTCACCATGCGTCAATAAACTCTGCTGTAAATTATTGAATCTTTTCTCACAGGAGACGCTTCCTCCCACCGCCTGCACGGCTCGTCGCGATCGGCATATTAAGTTTACAGACGACATCTGAACCAATGCCCTCAGCAGCCACTGGGCTGGCTACAAATTTGAGTCTGAGTATAACAAATCCACTAATACTTTACCGGGCTCTTGTGTCGACCAAGAAGATAAAGTCCGACCCGGCTCAACATCGTCTTGCCCTTCAGCTCCAGAAGCTGTACTTCCGGTTGAAGGACTACGCTCCCGAGGTTGAATATCGTTATCGCCTAGAACGTATCGCACGAAGAAGCGGTATCAGAAGCCGTCAAAATGAACCCGAGTCGGGACGGGAAGTCGCTGACCAAAATAAGGCATCATCTGCCTCGGCTCGGCGGCATGACAAGTCTGGGTCAAGCGGCTTTAGCCTTTCTGCATTGTTGAGGGCACACCCTTCCGATACGCTCGCTTTAATCCGCACAGCACCCTTGCACAATTCAGCCTTGACAATATCCTCGCCTCAAGGCATGTTACTCTACGGGGAAGTCGGCCGGGGCAAATCTATGCTCCTAGATCTACTTTACAGTTCACTTCCATCAAGGAAAAAGCGACGATGGCATTATAATACGTTTATGTTAGATTTGTACCGACGCATCGAAACGACAAGAATAGAGAGACTCGAATCTCAGAGCAGTACGGGCGGCGAAGGTGGGTTCTGGCTCTTCAGCTCCGGACCCGGCATTAGTGAGAACGAGCATGTTGTTCTCAGCCTCGCTAAAGAGACAATAAGCGAAAGTCCGATATTGTTCCTCGATGAGTTTCAGATGCCCGATCGGACGGCGTCGAAACTGATAAATTCTTTTTTTACGGCGTTTTTCCATCTGGGTGGGGTGTTGATTGCGAGTTCTAATCGAATGCCTGAGGAGTTGAGCAAGGCTGCCGGAATAGAATTTGGTGGTAGAGGGGGTTTTTGGGGCTTGGGGTGGGGTGCGCGGCGGGAGAGTCAAGGGGAATTACAGGCGAAAAGTGACTTTGGAATGTTCCTGGAAGTCTTGAAAGCTAGGTGTGAGGTATGGGAGATGGAAGGGGAAAGAGATTGGAGGCGCGAGGTTGAAAACGACGTCGGATACGCGGTAGAAGACTCGGAAAATGGGGACTTCGCGGATATGGAGGCCTCCAGTAAAGCGGTGCCAAAGCCGACGGCGATGTTTGTGTCCAAAGGAAGTTCAACAGCTCTCACCAAGGAGCATCAATCCTCATCAGACTCACCACAGCACTACCACATAACCATCACCGAAGAACCCACGTCAACCACATCCCTCCACCAAGACATTCTATCCCTCAACCCGTCCGATACCTGGAATCCGAGTACCTTGACCATCTATGCACGTCAACTGCACCTACCTTACACACACTCCAGAATCCTGAAAACATCTTTTGCCTCGCTATGCACAAGCTACCTTGGCCCCGCCGATTACGTCTCACTATGCTCGACATTCCACACCGTTATCCTCACAGGCGTTCCAGTCCTGACCGTCCTTCAGAAGAATGAAGCACGACGCTTCATCACACTGCTCGATGCCCTGTACGAGGCACGATGTCGTCTCCTCATCGAGGCAGAGGCGCCTCCCGACAAATTATTCTTTCCCGAAAGAAGACGAAAACTGAGCTCTGTGAATGATGATGTGGCTACTCCTGGCGGGTTGCTTTTAGACGGAGAGAGTGATGATTCAATTACATCTGAGGCGTTCTCTGAGATGTACCAGGACTCAACTGCACCATTTCGCCCGAATATTACGTCCTACACCGAGATCAACAACGCCGCGTCGATCCCATTGCAGATAGAATTCACACGATCGATAGAATCTCCTTCTCTACGCTCTGTGCTTGCAGATGAAGATGCCGATTTTGGGCCTACTTACGGGAACGGACGGAGCCAGGGTGCTTCCTCCGGACATATCAATCTGGATATCGGCCCAGCAGGTATGGCAGAACATGAATTAAGGCAGGGCCCAGACTTTACACAGACAAGTGCGATGACAGGTGAAGACGAGCGATTCGCGTATAAGCGGGCCAGAAGCCGCATGTGGGAGATGTGTGGCAAGAGGTGGTGGGATGAGCGGAGCCAGGCGAGTGATGTTGACGAGTGGTGGAGACCGGTGGGGCGGGAAGGCAGGGCTTGGGAACAGGCCCCCTCCGCCGACAAGGAAATGGAAATGGACCATAATGGTGTGTCGAGCGGTAGCGGTGAGGGTGGAAGGCCAAATGCGAGGACTGATGTGCTCTTCAAGCACGACGCCAGCCCATTCTGCAAGAGCACCGAGCCGCCCCCGAAGATGGGATGGCAGTATGCCTGGGGGATGATAAAGTGGGGAAAGAAAGTGGGTGAATGGGGTAAAGGTGTCGAGGGCAACAGGGGGAAAGAGAAGAGGGATGGGGAGGCTGATCCCCGCTGAAAAGATCATATGTATATATCATGAACAACGAGCATATGACTGTATATACCGGCAATACTATCCACCTGTATAAATAGAACTTGGCTGTCACTTTAACAATTGTCTCCGAAAAATTGAATTTACGCAATTCTAAAGGCTGGGCTTTTGCTTCTTCCCATCTAGCCTTGCCACTTGCCGCTAGGGGTTTGAGGGTGTGAGAGTAGTCAGTCTATGCCTCATCATCCACAGCCTCTGGAGTGGCCAAATAGCCTTTGTCCTCAAGATACTTGACGATGATCTTGACAGCGTCCTCGACACTGGTCTTGTCGCTGTGGATATGGATCTCAGGCTTCAAAGGCTCCTCGTAGGGGGCGCTTATACCCGTGAACTCAGGAATCTTCCCCTCGCGGGCCTTCTTGTAGAGGCCCTTGGGATCACGCTGCTCGGCAACCTTGACGGGAACATCGATCCAGACCTCGACAAAGGGGACGCCCGGGTCACCGCCAGGCCGCTCGGCCTCGTGCAGCTGACGGGCGAGGTCACGGTCGGCTCGGTAGGGGCTGATGAAGCTGGTGATGGCGACGGTGGCCGAGTCGGCAAACAACTTGGCTACCTCCGCGATACGACGGATGTTTTCCTCGCGATCCTTTGGAGAAAATCCCAGGTCCTTGTTCAACCCGAAGCGAATGTTGTCGCCATCTAGTCGGTATGCTGCCTTACTGTACGGCTTGCGTAGTAGGGCCTGCTCTAGCGCCACGGCGATGGTCGATTTGCCGCTCGCGGAGAGTCCTGTCAGCCAGATTGTTAGGCCTTGCTGTTGTCGTAGCCCTGCCCTGATCTTGGGCGTCAAGGGTGTAGGGTGGTAGTGAATGTTACTGTTTTAGAGCAGAGGGGTTGTAAGTATGTATCTCTCTTGACGTCATTTTGTTTGCAAGAGATGTCATGATTTGAAATGGTACGTTATATGTGTCCTGATGGGAGACTTGATCCTGATCGTTTGTGCCCAGTCCAAACGCAAAGACAGGGGTTTTAATAGGATGGCATTCGGTGGTTGCCCTTAACCTGAAATTGGTCTTGACCACACGTCTCATTTGAAGAATCCAGACTGCAGGTACAGTGTAAAGGGTATGTGGAATAGGGAGCTGCTGTGTAATGTGGACATGAACTTACGTTGCCATTTGGTGTAAGTGGTTCCTAGATAAGCGAGAGGTTGGCGGTGTGTCTTGCTCACTTCGAGAAGCTGGACCCTGAGGTGAGGAGTCGTGGTTTTGGAAGGAATAAAACCCTGATCTTTGTAGAACCTCACCACAGCAGATGGAGGTCGAGCTTGTAGTACTTGGAGGTTCCCTGGACTGTGAAATTCTGGTTGGTGAGGACTCAGTCACCAATGATCAAGGGTTGAACTTGCGTGATGTGCTGCCAAGATATGTTCCTCAAGGATTTCCGATTTCGAAATGTGATGTGGGTGGCATCGCCTATCACGCACTACTATCGCTAGTGCTCATTAGCGCTTACTTTAAAACATCGTTTCGCGTATCCAAGTTCCGTAGCGTCCGATAAGGCTATCTTAGCGGAAGTTCCAGCCCTCTAGTGCCCGGAGAGTCCCCCACTAATTTCCACCTCCTGTCTCCCATCTGTTTGCCCCTCAAAGGTCTGCTTCTTTTCTGCTCCTGGTCGCGACGTGCAGCCTGCAGCCTGCAGTCCCCAGCCCTGATTCAAACGACCAGATTGTTCACAACACCTGTCATACCTACTAGTGGTACGATTCGTTTGCTATAAGCCACCCACGAGCTATCGGCTGGGCGCAAAGGACTGCCAATATGCACTGGCAAGGCCTTCCGACAGCCCCGTGAGGGTTCTTGCAGGTCTTCAAGTCCCCATCCCCGTCCTGTACTCCCCTTTGTCTCCAGAATAGGCGCAAAGGACGTGGCAGATCTGGGGCTTCCTGCTCTATTTCCCAGATTCCCACCTTCAATTCTACGAGATCTGAACTTGCAGGTATGATTTTGGGATTTTAGGATTCTTGAGTTTCGGGTTCTGGTCCCATCCCTACGTAGGACCCTCCGACCACCTACGCATTGGCTTGTTCCGACTTCCTTGCAAAATGTCAGCCTTCACGGCCTGTCATATCCAATCCAACGCCATATCTGTGAAATGTGCAGCAGCTACTCCTCGAACAGGATCTCACGCTCGTAAATCCCTGTTTGTTTGATGATTTGAGTTGTACAGCTGATTGACGCTCGATAAGCGAGGCCACTCAACCCCCTTGCCACTCTAACCACCTGGTACCTATATACGAGGTAACATGGACAACCCTTTGGCAAAGCCCTGGTACGCATACAGCATGAATTCGCTGTGCGACTTAATTGCTATTGATTACCATAGATTGTCATTGATTGCGATTGATCAATAGCCATCTAGACCTCCATGGAATCGAGTCATCGGCTGATCGAGATGGTGTTGCAAACCAAACCATGATTCTCGCATCAAACCAGAATCTCCGACTGATTTCAAACAAAGATGGGTGAGACCAACAACAGCCAGAGGGCGAGCCTGGAGTTTGTACGACATTGTCAACCACTCAGGGATCCATTGCTTGTTGATTTGGAGGATCAGCAGTGGGATACATGTGGAATAAGTACCTTCCCTTCCTCCTTCTTTGTCTTGATGTGCCTTACCGACACGTCCGAATCACGAATCGCTGTGTTGGAAGTTTGTTGCCATACCCCATTGATTGACCTTGTTCTGGAACCGTTGCTTTGCTGCTTAATGCTTTTTGGAATTGACACTCGACCAGCCACTGCTGAACATTGTGAACCAGACAAGCAGTGTAATGATGCTGGTTGGCAAGGGAAAGTGATCAGGAAGAAGAGCCAGACCCGGACCCATGTTCAGACGGTGAAGACTTGTCAGTACGCCTTTGCCATCGTCGCAGGGCTATTGTCGCGGTTGTGGTCGCTGTCACTGCAGCCTCGCAATGCGGTGACCAGGACTGCGAGGGAAGGAACGCTTGAGCATTGGCATCATCAACGGCAACGGCAACAGCAAAAGAAACAGCGACAACAACATCGGCAGGAGCGATCAATGGGTGGCAATTGGGAGCAGACCTCCAAACACTGCTTGACATTTACTTCACTTCTCAATTCCACCTCTTCCTTCTGCTTCACCCTTACTATTCTCTCTTTCATCTTCACCTTCTCTTTCACCATCACCCTCTCTCCCAGTCTCAGTCTCACTCCAGTATTCACTCACTCGTCCCCAACATTCACAGCATTCACATTCGCATTCACACTCGCTCGGCCTCCTGTTTGTAGCGTTGGACGCATGAATACGAAAGTCGATTTTACTGTTTGCATTACTTTCACCTGTCCTTACCACTTAATGCCCTTTCACCAAACCATTTCTACCTCAATCCGGGCCGTTGACGATAATCAGGTCTGCTGTTCCTAATCCCTCCTTCTCCCCTCAACTACCCTCGACTGCCCCTCTCCGCGACTTTTACTTGCATTCTTTAGACGCGCAGGTCCCTCAGTTTAATCTTGCCCACTTTTCACGCGATCTCTCTCTGTGCAACATCCACAAAGCATTCTATCATCACTGCGGACACTTTTAAAGGAACACAAAAATGTTCGTCTGGGAGACTTTCACAAGATTGGTGGTCGGTCGTGGTAAGCCGATATTCTTCATTTGGTGATCAGTCATGACACCCAGAAGCTCGTTCTGACGTGTCGAAAGGAACGGCTGAGAAAAGCGAACAAAGACAGCTCGAGCGCCAGTACCAGCATGTTGAAGAAATGATGAAGAATGTCAAAGCGGTGACTAACGAGCCCCGACTTGAGACACCCAGTTGTAAGCAAAGACTCAAGAACCACCACTTCGCACCGAATCAAGTTGACCAACGTGATCAGCGAACCCGTCTATCTACACCATAGCCAGATTTCAGGAGCATGCGCCAATTTCTAAAAGGAAAGAAGGTTCCATCCGATCTGTGCAGCCGCCGCATTTTGAGAGAAGCGCTTCCTCACCTCTCCTCCCAGCCATTACCTCCTTCAAATCGCCCTGCGGTCCACCAGACATCACCGCTCGTGACTTGACCCGCGACGAATTGAAGAGAAATTACAGCCAGAACAACGTATGGAACATTGATGAACAGCCTCTCCCGCCCATGCCTCAGATGCGTGGTTTTGGCAGGTACCGGAGATCAGTCGATGCGCCGGTGGAATGGCAAATGGAACATCTAGACCGTCACTTTTCCGATGTCAAAGGTCTCATTGTGAATCACCTTGGAGACAATCCACCTGCTGGTCTCGATCAACATTCTTGGAGAATGTACAGAGCCCACCATTCTCGCACCAATAGCGCTGCCAGCTCACGCAGCTCAGACCGGGACCGTCCAAATACTGTGGCAGAGGAATATTTTGACATAAAGACTGGTACCAGAGTTAGTCGTGGATTCTGCGCTTCGACAACTTCCAGTGCAAACAGTTCATTTAAGGAGGGCTCTAGTCACTATCGCAGAGACTCCAACTTGTCCTCTCTGAGTATGACAAGTCCAAATAGTGATATCGACCAAAAGTATACTTGCAGAACAAGTCGGTCAGCGCAATTCGGCAGACGAGTAAGTCAACAAGGAAGTTCGGTTTCAATGATTGGACTGGCCGCAATCCAAGAAACACAAGAAACTGGTCTCCAACCGATTCGCAAATTAGAAAAACCCTGCGTGTTCGATGATGTGGGCAACACCGAGAGTGCGGTGGCCTCTGATGATGACGAAGACAATGAACTCGACTGGACAGATATGCTAGAAGTCGGCGGGGCCACTCAAACAAGCAATCTTGCCAAGCAGCTGGAAAGAACGTCGATATCCAAAACTGGATCCAATACTAGGCCATCCCTCATTCGACAGCGTACCACTTCTGATGAGAAGAATGGTTCGCGTGGGCTTAAGAGGAGGATTTTCGAACGAGGCAGGCCAGGCAGAGCGGCCGTTCGAGTGCCTGCACAACACCACCAGCTGCAGAGAAAGCAGACTGAATCCACGACAAAACTGGCCAAGGAGAGAGCTCAGGAAGCGGAATGCGAGAAGACACACGCTAGGTCAGCTGAGCATCTGACTTCTGGAGAAAATTCAAAGGCCATAAACCTATCAGCCAAGCTGTCTGGTATGGACCCGTTGCCAATTCCAAAAAAGATATCGAGTACCTCTGGGGACAGTGGCAGTGATCGAATGGCCAGCGCTGTATCATCTCCTGAACAGATTGCTTCTCACATTTTGTCCTCGACACGATCAGATACTTCTCACGAGACACTGTTCATTTCACGCCAATGCAAAGAGGAAGCTCAGCCTTCATTTCGAGGAAGATATCGTTCAGGCACTGCCAGCACCATACGACCAGGCCACTGCTGAGCATGCTACCTTCGGGTTTCGATACCAGGATATGAATGGTAATCGACTGCCTCGGATTGTTGACACATAGTCACACATGTGGAAACATTACGAATCACGATAATACGAGCTATGAACCTTACTAATTTCGGCGATATCATACGTTTGCTCTCGGCCCTTATTAATCTGCACGGCGAGGTGGTAATATCCATTCAGCATTGCCTGCACCCCATAACAGCTTTCCTTCCACGACGACAACGGTGAATATAATCCACAAGGCGCTTGACAGTAATCTCTTGGGCTTATTATCTTGGCTCCATGAATGGGCATGACAATTGGTGGTGAAAGCATGGGAATGAGACTTGGCAGGTGAGATTGCCTCATCCTCCACTTGTTGACAGTGATACCCAAGTTTGGGGCCAGTCGGACTGGTCAAGCCTTCACATGACCAAGGTTATGGGAAATGAAACCTTGAATGCTGCAGGGAAATACATGGTCTTGGAGGACAGTATGCTGATTTCGGGCTAATAATCACATCTCGGCGATGATGATCACGGTTATTTGGGTGGGATGGATCAATCTTTTCTTCTTTCGGCTGCTATACGTGCTCGAACTTGAAGACCTTAAGGCCTTACGTGCCAATCAGACAACAGGATGCAACAAAGAGTTAACAGCATCGATGTACAAACATACGAGAGGCAATATCGAGACAGCAGCACATTGATGAATGCCATTGGGACTCTGGTCTGTATTCGTAATGATGACAGGCAGCAGATGTACATAGGCTTATGTAAACTCTCAAGTTGTTGCTATGCATCAAGCATTCAATCAAACACATGTACTCCGTACTTAAACCCATGTTTATGAATTATCAAGGTGCAGTGAATCATTCATCCAAGGGATGGCGGAGTGATCTGTTAAAAATGCGGCTTCGAGATCAATTTCTCGCTACAGAGCTTTCGTCACCTCTCGCTTGTCCCAATCAGGAATTATTTACTGCTATTAATATTATTATTTAATACCTAATCAAGTCTCCATCATCCCTCGACATTCACTCTTTCAAGGTTCCGTATACTATATCCCATTAGTGAAAAATGAAAGACTCAACATTGACAAGCATAATGGATATGCGTTTCTGTCAACTACCGGTCGCAATATCATAGAATAGTTCAGCCGCAATGCAGACAGCTGTGCTGAGGATAGAAGTGACATTGTCCCTTTGACAGTTTCATCCTTTGGGGCACGATGGCAAGCAGCACCGCCGCCGGCACCAAGCGGGGCATAAGCGCCACTAATATCAACGATGACAAAGGCAACGAAGACCAGACGACGTTCAAATCATCGCCAATAACAGACCGCGCATCAACCTTCATCGCGCACTTCCACCCATGGGAAGCCAACCAAGGCCCCAACAATACTCGGTCAGGAAAGGCAACGTCCCTAACGCAAACGATCAAAGCGTACCAATCGCACCCGGCCTTCGCAAACGCAGACCACCGCATCGCGGCGTGGCGGCGGGCATCCACACAGCGGACTCTGACGCCAACTCTCACCGCCGCAAACTCGACGAATGTGAATGCGAACGTGAATGTGACGTACACAACGCACTCCGACGACGACGGCGAGAAGTACGCGGGCAAGCGGCTGGAGCGGGTGCTGGCCGAGATGGAAGTGCAGGGCTGCGTGGTCGTCGCGCGCTGGTACGGTGGTGTCCTGCTGGGGCCGGTGCGCTTTGCACATATCGAGGGCGTGGCGAGGGAGGCGGTTGCGAAATGGCGGAGCTGGACGAGAGGGAAGGGTGCTGATGACGGGGGTTGGCCGAAGAGGATGAAACTTGGTGGTGGTGGTGGTGGTGAGGGTCGTGGTGTTGCTGGTGCGATGGCAAGCGGTGTCCAAGGTGGACTGACGCCTGCACAGGAAGAAGGGCAGCGTGTGCGGCTCGTGGAGGCGTTGGGGAATCGCGACAATAGTATCGTCGTGCTGAGGGCGTTGCTGGCTGAGAAGAAACTGGAAAAGGAGTTGCGGGAGAAGGGTACTGCTCCCACTCCTGCCGCTGCTCTTGTGTCGTCTCAACCGCCCGCTTCGAGTTCGCCGTCTGAGCCAGCGGTGAAGCTAATATCTAAGGAGGAGGAGGAAGAGGATTCTGCTGGTGGTCCTGAAAGTTCTCAGACGTCTCAAGGGCAGTCTTCATCATCAGCAGGTGGAAATGACGACGTCGTGGCGAAATCTGCTCTTGTTACCACTACGAAACCGCAGGCAATAGATTACGGCCAAATGCCGATGTCGAAGCTGCGACAGTTCGAGAAGGCGCGTGACGCGACAATTGCGTTTATCTTAAAGCAGATAGACAAGGCGGAGGCGGAGGAAAAGGAAGTGGAGAAGAAGAAGGGAAAGGAGCGAGCCACATGAATGATGACCTGCTAGGTATCAATGAGAGACGAGGCGGATTCAGGCTAGCTACTAGCGACCGAAGGATTGGCACTGAGATATGTGGAAAGCAAATTCAACCAACTCCAACACGAACGACACGATTAGCTACCCTATTTCGAAGTTGGGACTTAGGCCGAGATAGCGACGTCTTCTGGAGCAATAGCAAGACTGTATCCGACGCCACCGCTAGCACTGTGTCTGCTGCTCACGGGACTGAGAGCATGCTTCTCTGCTTCTTCTTGCTTGAACTTCTCCACCACCATCTTCCTCGTCAGTTGCTGGTAGTCTAGAGAGCGAAATTTCGCTGTCAGTGAGTTCCCACTCAAAAGAAATGGGAAATATGAAGGGCGTGCTTGATCTGTGGAGCCTATACAGCAGGTTTTGCCTGACAGGGTGTAGGATTGCTGGATAGAAAAGGAAATAAACGAAGAGAAATGGAAGGGGTTCAACATACGCAAGACACCACTCTCCTTGACCTGATTCAAGACACCTTGGGAGTAAACACCTCTCTCGAGATTCTCCTGAGCAACCTCACAGAGCTCGAAATCCTCGAGTGCTACTTTCCTCACGAACTTGAAATAATCCTCGAACCCTTCGATTCCTCCCTTCCCGTCATCGAAATAATAGTCGAACTCCATGCGCGTCTCACCCACTTTCTCGCCGGGACACACTCGGAAACTGCTCATACCACCGCCGTACAGGTTCAGGGTGCAAACGGGGAAGAAATATAGGAACAAACCGTCGTCGGGCTTAGCGGGATCCGCGATATGCCGGCTGTAGGTCTCATGGTTGTGAACTTCATAGAAGGTTGGCGGGTACTTGACACTGAAGGACCGGTGGGTGTATTGGCAATGAAGACACTCTTGGTACCCGTCCACCATGGTCTTCCAGTTGAATCGCCCGGGGTACTTGATCGAACGGCGATGTGGCAGTCGACGGAAGTTGTACCGTGATGCCAGTTCAAGGAATGATGGTGGGAACCATTCTTCAAATGCACCAGCTGATGGGTCGATAGTTGCAAACAAGAGACCCGTCGGCGTCAAGTAATGCGCCAGTTCTTTCTCCTGTGGGTGCGTTGGGGATATTGTCAAAACCAAGGGACTGGAAAGGAATGTCGGCAGAGAAGATGACAATGCGTGATAGAAATCAAACGTACATCAGAATTTCTCGTGATAGTGAAATTCTCATTTCCATCATGACGCACAGTGATGGCTACTCCAGCGAATTCATACTCAACCTCTCTCTCGACGGCGAACCTAGGTACGGCGCCCACAAAATACCAAGCCTTGTAGAATACAGCACGCTGTTCAAGTTGATATAGGTTTTGTGAGCAGTACCATGAGGCAGGCAGAGTCTTGGTAGCATCCATGTTAGGATAACTGTATATATCGACGTCTGCTTGAATCCCCTTAATTGACAAAGGGGGATGTTTGGGTCGAGAAGGGGGGTCGGAGGGATATTAACACATTGAGAGATCGGGCCGGCACACACATCCAATAAGACAACGCACCACTTCGTAGCCATAGCCGTGAGGTTCCAATAAAAGCCATCCCGAGAATGGTATCCAAAGCCCGATTGTGTTGTCATCCATAGACGGCACAATCGGCATCAATTCCAATTCGCACATGTCAAATGTGAAATCCGCAACAATGGTCAAATAATCAGTCGTGGCCGGTTTCCGTGTGATAATCAGCCTCCTGGAATGGCCGGATCCTAGTTGATGGAGGTCCGAAGGTTATGAGGGGGGTTTATCATCCTGGTAAATCTACGATCATCAACGGGATCGCATTACCACATTGGGACATCGCTCAACTCCATCTCAACTTTCAGAGTATGTCAGAAGGGCATTCCTCGCCGGGATGACTCTTATCTGAACATGCGTTTGATGCCAGAATCGCTGGTCATCACAGTTGAGTCCAATGGTTCCCAGACTCGGTGGAGAAAGTTTCCCGCCGGCTGTCGAAGGTCAAATTCACTGCTTGTTTGAGGGAGGGTAACATTGATAAGCCCAAAGATGGGGGAGTATCCATAAAACATGGCGTGTCCTCCCATTTCTCTGTTCATGAACAATCGTAGATGTGTTCGAAGCAAAAATGGCACTAATGCTGTCACAAGCTCTGGATGATATGCCTCTCCCAGCATATATCTTTGCGTTCTCATGTTTGACATACCTGCTTAGCGGCCCCTTTGTAATATGTCTTCAAGCTGTGTTCTCCTTGGGTGTCGATCGGAAAGCCGCTGTTCCCGAAGCGTCAACATTCGATTTAGCAGAGAAAGGAAGCCTCAAAGGTGACGAATCGTTGTCAGATGAAGAGGTCTTTCAACTCGAAAGGCGAGCATTCTTCAGTAGAGTAGGTATTGAGTTTCACGTAGGCCTCGATGTCTAGATTTTGATGTACTGACAACTGAAAGACTTGGCTCTTCGTATGCCACCGTAGCAGATTTTCGAAGATTGGAGATTACCATGCTTTTGATATCGCAGGTATCTCTTTTTTTGTTGTGCTGGGCAAAGATTCAAGAATTCGAGCATTCCACAATGTTTGCCGGCATCGGGCTTATACTGTGGTGAGAAAACCATGTGGCAATTCGACCCGGTTCTCTTGCAAGTATCATGGCTGGCAGTATGACGACAAGGGTAGCCTGATCAAAGCACCGAAATTCGATGAATCTCCCGGTTTCAACCATGAGCAGAATGGATTGTTCGAAGTGAAACTTATATTGACGAGAGAAGGGCTGATTTTTGTCAATTTTGACGCGAGTACGATGAACTTACCGTTCAACAATGTGAAATCTCACATCAATCTTGGGAGTTCCCTCTGGATTGATGGTTTCGATTTGGCATCTACCACCAATTGGAAAGATCTTGGTAAGTAGCTTCCCTTGACGGGAAAATTGGCTAACTTGGCAGCGAATGAATTCTCCAAGTACGCACAATCATCTCAAAGTGCTCTGTGGTGGCCTAAATTGCTTCGTAAACCCAAACAAGACGGGCTTCTAGGACCGCTAAGCATGGTGAAAGAAATGAATGATGACCTCTGGTACACGGTAACGCTCCTGCCACGTTCATTCTCGGAAGTGACAGTCAGATGTGATTTGTACGGGAAGGAAGGACACAAGATCTCATCGTCAATGATTGAAAAATGCAAGAGCAGGCTCAAAGCCAAAGTATCGGTATTGACAGCACCACAAGGAATCAAGGAGAATTCCAGGTCGTACTTCGCATACCAATGTGGAGGTAAGTGCAAGTCATTTGACGACTCGAGAAAGCGATGCTGACTTACGTTGTTAGGGCGTACCATTGACCTCTTTGCCATTCTATCGCAACATCAGCGATGCGAGAATCTGTCTAAGAAGAGGCTACAGCCTGCAATTAGGGTGACAGGGGATGCTGATATCGATACCGAGGCAGAAGCTTTGTGTGATGCCCTTGATGGAGTCAGGGCTTTTCCATTGTTGGAGAAGTGCTCGAGAGTACCGAGTTTGCGAAGAAGCGTTGACTGGTGAAATCAATTCGGCTTGAATCGTTATAGCTGTGACCGAGTGGGAGTAGGATGGAGACTGAGCACCTCCGACTTCGCAGGAGTTCGTTGTCGTTCCCTACTCTAGATTTGAGTTGGCGTGTCTTGGAGTTGGGTGTGTTTAAAGGCTAGAGAATGAGAGGACACCATAGTGCGACCACACAAAGCTGAGATCCTTGGTCCTTCGGTTATGTGGGGGGAGTTAGCCTAAAGGAAATACACTACCATGGCTTTGAGGTAGATCTTGGTTATCAGAGCATGTTTGCAGTCGGTTAAAATATATCAGAATGAAAGAGAGGGTTGCCTAAAGCTTTTCTGATTGCGGACTGTGAATCCCCGTCGGAGAAGGACGACTGGTCTGTTGACTAACTTGAGTAACATGGTTGTCAAACTGGTTGTTGGGTGGAACGGCCATCTTTCTCGATCAAGCATCACTGCCGACACTCTCTGACATGTACGTACGTCTGCATAGTATGATGATCTGTAATGTGAGATGAGATTATACCAAGTAAGTTGAAAGGTTCTGACTGAACTACTACCTTCAAGGTGGCAGTTTCGATGAGCTACCTCTTACACTGGACCCTAGAAATAAAATGTGGGCTGAATGGGGTCAAAGAAGACCGATGAAAGGAATAAAAGTCAAACTTTCGGACCAGGTGCGAACAGGAGTTCGCTCTGCTTATCATTTCCTGCTAGGTCATATGTCTCTGATGTCCTTGTGTCACAGAAAGAGAGAGTATTCTCCTGAATGTCGTTGACTCGTTGGAACAAGGAGCTCTTATCTCCATCCACTTACCTTGGATTTAGCTGTGTTTTGACACTGCTTTGGATTCGTCGGGCAGTCAATAGGCTGTCCGAGCTGTCAAGACTCGACTTGATGGTATATGCAGTCCCCTGTAGGTCTTGCCCGACTGTGTCTTGTATGGCAAGTTGTGGTGGGATCAACAGCTCAGGTTGAGGGTGAAAGGGAGAGGTGGCTCACGTGTTCACAACAGAGGTCTCTTGTCTTGGCACCCGTAGCCTCGTTTCCCCTCAGCACGAATAATAGCGGCATGATTCCCCTCCATTGATGATGCCGCAAAAAAGCACTTTGTAAATAGTACATACATGTACACAACCCCGTTCGCAACAAATCTTAGGTCGCTGTCATGTTCAAGAAAGAGTTAGTGTTTCTCACCCCTCCCTCTCACCCCCAGGAAAAAAGGTTGTCCAAACTAACCACCCCTCGCGCCGAACCGACAGCCTCACCGCAGGCGCGAAGTCGAAAGTGAAGTCAAGCGTGCAGCGGGGGATCCGAAGCAAAGTGCTAGAAACCTACCCTCTACTCGAGCCACACATCGACGAGATCATCCCAAAGAAGTCACAATTGGACGTGGTCAAAGTCCCCGACCGAGTATCCCTCTACGTCCTTGACAATGCGCCACTGTTCTACCAGCACATGGACGACCCGATCATCCCGCACCTGAAGGTGGTACACCAGTACCCACACGCGTTTAAGACAATCAAGATCGATCGCGGGGCCATTCGCTTCGTGCTATCAGGTGCGACACTGATGGTGCCTGGCTTGACGAGCAAAGGCGGGTGGTTGCCAGAGAAAGACGAGGAGATACCCAAGGGCGAGATTGTTGCTATTGCGGCCGAGGGCAAGGATGAGATCTGTCTTATTGGGCAGCTCGAAGTCGGCACGGAGGAGATGAAGGCCAAGAAGAAAGGTGTGGCGATGAGTGCAGGCCATTATTTAGGCGATGGGCTGTGGAAGTTGGAGCTGAGTTGAACAAAGGTCATTGAATGAGAGGTGTCCTTAGGTCAGGTTGTTGCATTCGAGCAGGAGGTGGTAATCAGGACCAAACCACTCCTTGTGACAGTAGGACTGTCTCGTAGCGGTTCTGGCTAGGCCAGGCACACAGCCACTGACACCCATCGTTGATGGTGCAGGAACCGATGCACATTTGGAGGACATCGTCAACCTTGCCTGTCGGGCCGTGGGGCTGCGGGGTGCTCTGGAAAGCGCGCGAGGAGTTCAAGCTCGACGACCAACTCTTACTTGCACGAAGGACTGCCACTGACAATGAAGAATGCTACAAGCACCTGGTCAGATTGGGAGCCCCACCAGCAAGCGTTGTAACATTCACACGGAGATAACTACGGTCTACTCACACGCACAATGGCATCCCCGATGAAATTAGCGCCGCTACCATGAAAAATCAAGATGAACGTTCGCATATCGACACGACCTTGAATTCGATTGTTCTCATGGATATTGTGTACAAACTTTTGTCCTTCGCTCAGCTCGGAGGCTAATTGATGATGATTGAGGAAATGGGTAACTCCATGCTCTGGGACAGCTCCCTCTGCGCTTCATGCCTTTTTTGGGTGCTGACAAGTGAAATGAATTTCGATATGTTGAATTGCGAAGCAATTAGAATCTTGAACGAGTCCCAGACTCCTTCGAGATCGAACACAGTATTGCTGGGGAAAAGCTCACTTTTAGTAAATCAACGCTTCTCAGCGATAAGGAGAAAGCTCAATTGACCTTTACTCATCCGGCGTCTCTGTCCCCTCCCCCCTTCGCCCCCTCCACTCTCCTTCGCTGACACTCTGATTTATGCAAGAACACAAGGAAAAGAAAGAACCGTGGATATCGCATCTGACAGAAAAACAGTAAATCCGGGTATGATGGTATCTCAATCATGATCGGTCGTATTTTCAAGCCAACAAGATGCGCCGCTTCGTGCAATGGTCGCTGTCTTGACCCGAAGTTGTAGAAAGCGCCCCCAGTGCATTGCGAAAAGAAAGGAAAGAGTTGTGATCGATCGATAACGCTGCGTTTCGCAACAGTAGCCCCAATAGCGTTGATCTCTATGATTCCGAAGGTCCTTGACTTGTGGAGAATTCTCCATATTGACGTCCAATGCACCTAGGGTTTAACTCAGGTGCCATTCCGACAGGCTATCGACGAATGAAACTTTCAAAAGGTGCTTAGAATGGCACACATTTTGGTAAAGGGAAAAATATCTCAGCCTTGACATGAGTTTGGAATATAAGTCTGAATGTGGTGGAAGCACTCGAGCCAGCTCAACCACTCTTGTCGAGTTGCTCCTTCTCATCGACGGTGAATTCAGCTCCGAGTCGTTTGATGGTCTTCATGTTGGTTGCGCCGTTGCGCCACGCACCACGCAGGATTTGGAAAAGTGAACGATCGTTTCCCTTGTCCTCGCGAGCAAGAGCAACCATATCCGAGGCTACTCGTTCGCTCACAGGAACAGGGCCACTTAATAGCTTGGCATAGTAGCGGTTCAAGTGCACGAGTCCTGCAGTGTTGCCCTCCTGTGCTTCACTTTGGGCGGTGTCCTTGAATTCCTGATACATTCCGGCGTTGAACTTGTCGGCCAAGAAATCAGTCCAGAATGAATACAAGGGTTCTAATGCCCCTTCTACACCGAGCTGCTTCTGCTGGAAAGCTGTATCGTGCAACGAAAGATATGTCTGATCATACTGGCCGGGCCGTGGGGGTGGCAATTGGGTTTCCTGGCCATCCTTGGTAAAGTAAATAATCGAGTTTTCATCCATCGTCGGTATACCATTGGGGAACCCGAATGAAATCTTGCGCAGTCGTTCAAGTCTAATTCCAGTGAGTAATATTCACAGACGAAGTTAGAGACTGACTCACTGTTGTGGGCTTCCTGTGCCGCCCCTCAAGCCTGGTACACGAGCTTGTTCGGAATTCAATGTATCCTGTTGATTTCCAGGGATCTCGTTTGAGATCACCCGGGCAATACTCTGCTGAGCTTCGCCATCTCCAGAAGGTTGGAACGCACGCGGCTGCATACGAATGTTAATGTTAGGAATGTGCTCATCTGGGAAAATGTTCGCCTCGATATCTGATCGGGAAGAGTGCCGGTGGTGGCCATTGACGAAACCACTCGGTGGAGCCGTAGCCTGAGTTGGGGATCTTATCGTGTTCGATGTGTTAGAGTGCGTGGAGTGAAGAGACGGCCTATGCACATTCTCAGCAGAAGGCTCCTCGAAGGGTGGAACGAAACCACCATTAAAAAGCTGAGGCTCGTTTTGGCCATTCGGGACGAAGCTCGTTGGCGGAGCGCCAGGCACGTAAGTCATTGGCGAGCTTGTATGGTATAATCCGTTTGTAGCAGCAACGCCACTAGGCGGACTACGAAGCTGACTTTGTGCAAATAGAGCTTCGACTGATGGATTCTGTTCTGGAGCTGAGGAGCGGTTGTACTGTTCGGGGGTGTGGGTCGGGCCATCGTTCCGCGCAGATTCAAACCTCTCTTCATAAGGCAGAACGAAATCCCTCCAATTATCGCGACGCCGAAGACGATCTTCCCCGTCTGGGCCTGGTAGAAATTCAACACTTTTCACCGTCTGACAGACATAGCGGACGGTTTCCAGCGTCATGTTGTCTTCAGTGAGGGTCTTGATCCTCTTAAAGTTTGCGATCACGCTAAGTGGTACCCAACCCTGACTATCCATGTGTTTTCTGAGAAACACATCCTTGCAGAGGTTGTCGATGGAGAAATAATACTCGCTGTGGTAGATAGTTAGCGCTTGTTATGGCTTTTCGTGGGCTTTCGAGGTATGTTTGACTTACATCTGGGCAATGACCATTGACATCAAGGCAAAGGAGTTAAGTGGATCGTTGTAAGGGACCGCGGTCATGATACCAGGCTGCATTTGCATTTGTTGGTAATTGATATCAGTCTGCAAAAAAGGTAGACCCTGCGTTATGTTCGCGGGGTTGTTGTAATAAGTGGGATAGTTGACCATCCCTACTGGAATCGACTGTGACCTCGGGTTGCTGCGGTTGCTAGTGGTGGACTGCGCTGGTGGAAAAGGTTGTGACGTCTGTCGAGACCGGTTTTCGGTATGCGAGGTCGATCTAGTTGGCTCGAAGCCATTTTGAGGCAGGGGCGATGTGTATGCATGAGTTCCAAATGTGGAGGTGAAACTGTGGGAGCCCCGAGCACCGCGAAAACCACCTCGACCACGTTCACCTCGAACCTCACGTCGGCCATTCTGATCGGCTGTCGTATCTCTATCACGCCATGACTCAACCTTCTCACGCGCTGAATCTGGCTTCTCTCGAGACCAATCCCGATTTCTTGCATTTGTACTGCCCTTGCTGAAATCGCCGTTGCCGCGAGAAGGATTATTTCCAGAGCCTCTGGGTCGATCGAACGAATAAGTAGGGCGACCACTCTGTTCACCATTGGCAGCCGCAGGAACGGAAGCCTCAACGTGACCGTTCGTGTCTCCATTGAGAAGGCGGGCAGCGGCACGACTAGTGTGCCTGGAGGATGATCTGGAGCTTCTCTCAATCTTCTCTTGCTCATCGCCAGGTTGATTGGTCGACATGGAGGAAGTAGTCGCATCGGGTTTGTTACCCGGCTTCCCAAAGGCCTGGTTTTGCTTGAAGGCCGATGTGCCATCGTCGACACTGATTGGTCGGGTCGAGCTACTAGGATCGGACGCACCGCGCGGCCCACGATGACCTTCAGATTTTCGACCACGGTCTTGCTCACCAGTGGGTTTTGGTACTGGGGGTGGGCCCATCAGTCCGGACGCTTCCTGCTTCTCAGATGGCGCACTTGAATGAGCACCTCGAGCACCAGAATCTCGCCCCCGGTTTCCACCACGACCGCCCCTTCTTGCAGCCGCTGGGGGTAATTGTGTTTCAAATTTGGCAGAGGGAACAAAGGGAACTTGCACCCAGCTTTTGCCATGAGATTTTTGCACTGCAAATTTACTGTCTGGCTTGTCGACTCTTTCATAGCTGGAAGACTTTCGTCGTTCATCGGCAGTTGAGTTCTCTGGAGTGGGCCATGATTGAGCATCGCCGACGGTAGGCGGGGTCTCGGCTTCCCGTTTCTCATCCTGCTGGGAGACTGATCGAGAGGCTCGAGCAGGCAGATCCCGACGACTGCCGCTGCGGCCAGCATCAGTGGTTCTCCCTTCTTTGCCCTGAGTCGCTCGGTCCTGGTTAGAAGACTGTTGCTTAGATTCCTCAGCGGCGTTGTTGGGTTTGATTGCTTGAGCGATGGGTGCAGAGGAGGAGGTGCGCTGTTGATCTTGGATTTCTTTGAATTTGGCAGCTTGTGCTTCCTGTCTTTGCTTCCATATGTTGACCATGGGGATAGGGGCAGCTTTGAGCTCCTTTTCAGCAGCTACAGAAGGAACTGAAACCTTCTCCCAGTCATCCTCGAGATCCTTTGACTTTTTATCACCCACACTCTTTTCACGAGCTGCAGAGCCCTGAGACTGATCGGCAGACGTAGTTCGTCTGCTACGCATAGATGGTCTACCCTCATCAGGCTGGCTGATTTGACTCGGGGTGGAAATACCGTCGGTGCTCATCGCTTTCTCCTCGTGCTCATTGTGTTGCAAGAGTTGCGGAGACGAAAACTCATCTTTAGTGGCCGAGTCCTTGGAGAAGGTGGCTGCAGAGGCCTTGTTCAATGTAGAGTCTGCATTCTGCTTATTTTCAGACTCGAACTTGGGTTTGGTAGGCTTGATGAGGGCATTGCTGCCAGTGTCCGGACCGACTTTATCCTTGGTGCTCTTCTCTGAAGCTGCGGGACTCTCGTTTCTCGAGGTAGTCTGGGTAGATGTTGCCGGAGTCAGGCCTTTTGCAGCCTGGGCATATGAGAAGACGGGCGCGGAGGCACCTGCTGAGGTTGACATGGTCCCAAAGCACTGGAGACCGGAATTGTGCGTGGAAGTGCACTACCACGATTCGAAACCCCAACCAGCACAAGCTGGTCTTTTAGTAAAGTGACCAGTATAAGTTGAAGATATCTGCAAGCAATGGCAAACACCAAAGTAACAGATTCAATGTTCGCAGGGGCGGATGACCGATACCGATTCCGAATTCAATCCTCTGAATATCGTGCGGAGCTTATCCTGTCCCTACTTCTTCGCGAACTAGAGGTTTGGAGAGAAGAGTGCGTTGAAGCTTTCTTCCAGACTGCAGCCGAAACTAGGTGAGGGCACTGAAACTGGAGAGAGGAGAGCAAGCGCTGGTGTTTCAACACAGGCTTGCGTCAAACGGCACTCGGTGCAATGGCTTCAATCTCTGAAAACTTGAAGAAGGAATTATGGAAGAGTCATGGAAGAATGATAAAGTGAGAGTGTGAGGGACGGCGTCCAAGGACTTTGTGAAGAAGGCCTGGGGCTGGAGGCGGCGCAGGCAGCGGCAAGGGTGTTGACAGCGAGAAAAAAAAGAATCTGACAGACAGATTCAGTCAGGCGATCAAGACCATCTGCAGCAAGGCAATGACTCAAGGAGCTTTTGGGCGCAGGGAAAGTCGGCAGACAGAGGACAGTGAGGGCGTGGAGGTTGACTCGTGGTGAAGGAGGAGTGAGGGAGATGAGTCCAAAACTTTTTGAAATGATGTCTAAGACTGAATTCGACGCAGTCAGAGAATCGCAGGCAGAGTGGCACTTTGGTGGTCGTGGTAATTACTACTGGCACGTCTGGCACAAGTTGGTGGTCCTCCGTAGGGTTGCCGGTGCCGAGAAAACGCAGGGACCCGCGGAACTCTGCGCTGCACTGTACGGCTCGGGCACCACACTCTGCTTGATAAAAAGCGACTGATTGCTCGGTGGAATTAATTGATGAAGAGTTGGCGTTATAGGGATTTGGGAGAAGATGTGGGTAAGACGAAGAATGGCTATGAGTAGAAGTTTAGGTTGCTAGGTCAAATAGGAATGGGATAGAACAATTGAATGTGGTGGTGTCAGTAGCAAATTGAATACGCACGCACTACGAGTCTGTACAGTACTACCAAGGTAATAACAAGAAACTGGTACAACCGTTGGCACGTCCAGAGGCTGGGGGCTTGCTTGGTGGGAGCAGAAAATGGTCAACAGGTATTCCTCCACCAACCATTTTGGGGGTCCCTAGGCTCTTACGCAGGCTACCCTAACCGCCTGAAGGAGGCTCCTAGAGCTGTACCTAACTATAACTACTTACTTAATTGATTGTAGTCCCCTATAAGTACTACGGAGGATAACTAAGAACTTGAGTAGGTACAGGCCTTATTAGGGACTCATCAAAGGCCTTTTTAAGCTTGCAGAGTTCTTTTTTTTCCATCTCGTGCGAGGAGGGGAGGGGACTACTTAAGGGACCTCAATATCAGCGCCTAAGTGGCATCTAGTGCCCGTCTAGTGCCCCCTAGCCTCTATTTAGTGCCTATATAAAATCCGGCCACCAGGCCGCCAGACTCGTCACAGGCGCACAAGTCCCCTAAGTAAAAGGCTGGAGGGAATTCACGCCAGTCTTCTCAATGGAAAATTTATTATTATGGGACTTCCATCCACCCAGCACGACAATGAGGCAGTAAATTTCTTGGGAAATTCTGCATCCGGAGTTTTTCTGGTGAATTCAGGGTTCACACAAACCGAAGAGCCAAAGCCCCTCATCTCCCTGATAAATCTGATTTCCCACAGAACGCAGCAGCATTCGTTTGCTTCCGAGTATCCATCCCCGTTTCTTCGTTCCTCTTTCTTCCATCCCGAGGTCCCTTTATTCGGTCCCTTTCATCCTAGGCATGACTGACTAATTGCTCAACTAGGGGCAGACACCAACACTCAAGCCAGTTAGTGGGAGACGCCAACCAGGGCGACATCCGATGCCTTCCTCGAGCTCGACCTTGACTTCGACGGTTCGACCTCACTTTTCGATTTTATATTCAGCCCCCCCATGCACGCTTCCCAATTCCTCCTCTCCCCTCACTCCCCTCTTATTATAATTACTTGCCCGTACCACTACTTTCATATTAGTCCGTATTCGTGGATCCTCTCGAGCATCCGCACCCTCTTAGGTGCCTAGGTAATTACTATTGCTGCCCTCTCTAGTCTCCTGTCTAGAATGCTTTTGCTTGCTTCTGCAACCATGCTTTCCACTAAGCCTGCTCTCTGCATCCTGCAAGCAAGCGCTCTGCCTATCAGTCTTAGCCACCACCCACATCGTGACCCCTCATCTATGACTCTGCGTCCCTTTCCGACCCAAGATAGCACTTTACCCTGGCCCCCCGTTGACTCATTTTACACCTTGTCAGCCGATAAATGCAGCTGGTGCTGCTTCCCCTCCCCCCACCGTGGGTGTTCTCTCCTCGGGGTTTAGGGATTTAAGCCGCACTAGTCCTAACTTGTACTAGCCCATTGCACCTCGTCCACAATTGGCCTGGTCAATATTTGAACCCACAACCAACATCCCTCAAGTCCAACGTCACCACAACCGATGCCGCGATAACCCGTGTCTACCCACCAATTTAACATCACCATAGCTAGCTAGATTGTATCAAGGCAGCCTTGGGATGGGAGATACGTGAACATTCGCGTGCGTGCCTTTTAGGGCTGCGACCCTGCACCCCATGTCGAACACCTCGAACTCTGGTTCCCCGTCCCTGCTGGCCATCCTACTTGTTACTCAAGGTCGAACCGGCTCCGGGGCTCAGATCATCTTCCATTATCCTCCAGATCCCCTTGCTGCTGCCCGTGCTGCCAGCATATCTCAGGATGCCCACGATGACGAGGCCGAAAGCTCAAGCAGCGATTCGGAGACGTCCTCTGAGGAGGAGGATTTCGAACTGTTTACGAAGCGGATAAATAGTGATCTCACCGCCAGTCAAGAAGTCCGTTCACAAAATTCTGATGAGGAGGAAGACCTCTATAGTGCGAAAAGATCCGTTAAGGAAAAGGGAGACTGGAAGCCTCCATGGGAGCCGCTTTTGGGACTGGGAGAAGATGGCCTCGTCAGCTTATTAGCTCCTGGCCGTCCCTGGCACAAACGCAAGTTTGAACTCGGTATCAATGACATGGTTTTCTTGGGACGACCAGTTTATGCTCGTGAGGATGGCTTTTGGCGACGTCCTAAGTTAAGGAAACCCAAACCGTCGGACAATGATGAAGACCAGCAAACTTTTGAAACTGCTGTAAGTGACAGTGGTGATGAAGACACTCCTGATGACCTCCAAGAAACTCTTGTACAGAAAAAATCCATGAAAGACCGTAGCAGGGAACCATCTAAGAGCCAACTGACCATGTTCCATCTCGTTTTTGTCATGGATCCTCCGCCATTGGAACACACCATCCGTGTCAAAGAGATGTATGACCACGTCGTGCGCAAATTTTCCAAAGTACTCAAGTACGAGCAGTCTCATTATGACTATGTATGGAAGCAATCAGAACTTCTTCAATCTATAAAGTCTGCCCATATCCACCAGAAATCCCCGGTTGCTACCCTCTACACAGAAATGGCCAGGCGCTCTTCGTTGGCCACTGCGATAGCCAGGATTTTCGATAACATTTCTGCCTCGAGAATAGCTGCAGTGAGCCTTGGTCCAAACACTTCTGTCTCCCTACAAATCCCTCCAGTCACTTCGACCTCCTACCTCCCATCTCTGTCTGAGCCACCTCTTGAACCAGGCGTATGGCTTACAACTGCCACTGATCCAATATCCACATCCTCCGACATGGATTCAGCTGCCGCTACAGGTGCCTTGCAACTGTCCAAGAACTTCACCCTTCTTTTGAAGTCAAATCCACAAAAGATCCTCAAAGACATCCAGGCAGCTGGTGGACCATTGGCCGTTCCCCTGACGAGCTTTGTTGCCCAAAGCAGACCCACTAAATCCTTCTACAAAATGTCCATCGCATCTCAAACCCCTCTGACTGATATTCAACACCTCGCTCGACATCTCGTCTATTGGCGAAGGGCCGTTGCAATCCCACCTCTTCATCAAAGAGATTGCTACATTGTCTCTCCAAACGCCAACATGAGTAGGCTTGCATCAGCTTGCAAGACATACGAGACCACATTCCCAATGATGCCCTCCCTGCCTAAAATGCTGAACTCGCTGAGTGGGAGACCACTCCCTTACGGCAGCCTCATCCCCAGCAGTGATCACAAGGAGGAATACTATCGTGTTCTAGCATGGCTGATGCGCGATGGCTGGGTGACTCAATTGCGAACATTCGCATACGTTCGAGTTGACCCTGAAGTGAAGAAAGCCGTGCGGGAGAAAGACCGCGAAGAATCACGAGGCGTCAAGACCCCTATTGAGAAAAAATCGCCCTATGTGAACGAGAACGAGAAAGAGCTTTCCAGAAGCTACAGCAGCACCGCAGCACCCCCACATGCGCCAGGAATACAAGGCTCCAACCCAGGCTCAGGCACCTCACCATTCAAGCGCCCGAGCGTGATCAGCCGCCCGTCAAGCGACGGCCGCCAATCGATTTCTACAGACCACACCAGCATCCGCGGGCGCCAGCCGACACATAACCCCAAAGCCGCGAGCCTCGTTCTCTCTCCAATACGCGCATCGCCCGAGGAGTCGCGCTGGCTGGAGTGCATCGCTTCGCGATTCGCCACCTCGTCGACTGAGAGCTCGCGCACCGACCTGTCCTCGACGCCGTCTTCGGAGGTTGAGTCCGCGGAGATCCGCCGCCATTGGCCGCAGTTTGTCAAATATTTCAACGGTACCGAGGCCCTCCAGCGCATCCCTGTGCGTGAGGGCCTGAAGAGAAAATTCGTCTGGAATATGCTGATTAAAATGGGCTTGAATTATGATGAGTCGGTTGAGGATGAAAAGGGTGAGAATCATCGAACGCTGGTTACTATCAGGCATTGGTAGTATGTTCTCTAGATTAGGCCGCTCGATCAGTCTTTTCGGACCAGTTTTCTAGGGTCGATGAGTAAGAGGACGACGGTGGATCTAGTTCGTTCTCCTCGACCCGTAACAGCTAAGGAGTCAAGAGTGAAATCACATGATACCCGCTTTGAAATAAGAGCGATTGCAAATAGCTGAATGTCGAAGATTTCTTCCACTTTCTTCGGCTTCCGTTCGTTCTGCAATCTGATCTCTTCCCCTCCTAATTACCTACTCTGCCTACGATCTATCTCTAAACTGGCCCATCTCGGTCGGAACTTGGCTGGCGCCCTTCGCGTTCTGGCATTCCCTTCCCTATCAAAATCACAAGAAACGTCGATCGGCACACTGCTTTGAAGAAGAAAGGCTGACTCTTGAGCCCAAGTTTCGCTGTTGGTCTAGAGAGGGCTGGAGATTAATTAGGTCTGGCCATGGACGAACGGTGGCAATAAAAAGGATTATCTATCTGGCTTCTGGATATCGTACTGTATGTCTATATGCTTGATCACATCTGGTGCTGATACTGTGCGCCTGGCCATGCTTCTGGTATCCACAACGGACTCTATGCAATGTCCATAACACCGCGCTTCCTAAAAAGGTAAAGGTATTAAAATGGCTCCCCCAAAAGTACCACCAGATTCGTGGTTCAGCTCATCCCCCCCCCAAAAGCCACTCACAGCCCCTGCTGAGGCCGCGACTCCACAGCCTCAAGCCTCGTCGCCTCCCGGTGCAGCTCGAGCTTTTCATCGGCCGTTAAGTCACTGCTTGCGCGCGGCACATTGCCCCAGAGGGTCACGACCACCAAGCCGGCGACCGCCGAGGCGACACCCAGCCAGAAGGTGTTCTTGTAGCTCTCCTTCAGGCCGACGCGCTCCACCGTGCCGGCCTGCAGGATATCCGAGAAGCCCAGCAGAAGCGCGACGCCGAGCTGGAGCACGGAGTTGAGCAGGCCGCCCGCGAGGCCCTGCTTCGCCTTGGGCAGCTGCGTGGTCACGAAGACCGACGCCAGCGTGATGGACAGGTCGATGCCGATTGTCCCCAGCAGCATCGCGGGGAATAGCCAGGCCCAGTAGTTCGGGTGGTCCGGGAGGGTGGCGAAGAGCAGTTGGCAGCCCAGCGCGCCGAACGCGGAGATGATCAGCAGGATCCGCCCGTTCACGAGGTGCAGGATGAACCCCTCGATGAGCGCGAGCGCGAGCCCGCCCAGCACCATCGGCACGTACCAAGCGACGACCTGGAGCGGCGTTGCGTGCAGGATGTTCTGGAAGTATTGCGTGCCGTAGAGGAGGACGATGCCCAGCGTGCCGTAGAAGAAGAGGAGCGCGAAGAGCAGCGGCGTCACGCATGGCATGGCGAAGAGGTCCGCGGGCAGAAGTGGCTGTTCTGCTACCCACCCTTCGACGTACACGGCTGCCAGGAGAGAGAGGCAGCCAACCACGAACAAGGAGGGGATATACGGCGTGCGCCAGCCGTGCTCAGCATGCGCTGATTCCGTGATGGAGAACACGACCAAGACAAGCCCGCAGACGATCGTGGCGGCACCGAGCCAGTCCATCTTGATGCCGTTCTGGCGGCGCTCTTTCCCATCGTTGGGTACCGAGAGCACGGAGGTGATGATCGCGATTACGGCCAGGATGGCGCCGATCCAGAAATACCACGACCAGCGGAGATACTGGCCGACGATGCCGGCGCAGAAGATGCCCGTGAAGAAGCCTCCTACCGCGAACATGCCGTAGAGCGCGAAGATGAGATTCTTCCTCGGCCCTGGCCGGTATGCGCTCGCCATGATCATGACGCCAGTGGGAAGGAAGGCTGCCGAACCCAGGCCCTGCAGTGCACGGCAGAAGTCCAACATCAGGGGGCTGGTGCTGAAGCCGCAGATGATGCTCCAGATCGATAGCCACGCCAGGCCCGCGATGTACACGGGGTAGCCGCCCCACATGTCCCCTAGCCTGCCGAAGACCAGCAGCGTGCTGGCGATGACCAAGGAGAACGCCGTCGCGGGCCAGACACTCGAGGCCTGGGGAATGTCGAGCTCGGTGATGAGTGTAGGGAGGATGACGGTGAAGCCGGACACAAAGTACTCGGTCAGGACCTGCGACATGTAGATGGAGAAGGCGAAGGCGATTTCGTGGTATATCGACTTGAATGCTGGTGGTCTTTCGCGCCCGAGCCGCTCGACGCGAGCTTCCATCGACTCTTCCACATCAGGCCGTGTCGCTATCATTTCGGCCAAGGGTAGGTCTCCATCGGATGTGCTTGGGGTGGTGAATTCAGAGGAATGCCGTATGGCATTCGGGTCTGCAGCGGTCATGGTTCAGCTGGGCAGTAGTGCCACGATTAGACTTGGATTCTTTCAGGCTAGTGGAGTGAAGCTTAGAGATTATCATGAACGAGAGACAGTAGGAAGTATAGTAGATATATCGAAATTCTGTAAATACCGTAGATACTATCCGCTGTGTATATCTGGAGTATGTATGCACAGTCATCGCGTCTGGCACGTTCCTCAAGACGGCCAGACATGATGATAAAGGGCGGAGGCGGCATGATCAATAGCCTCGACGCTAACCTTGAGAGCCCACCAGAAGCCCAGAGCATGAGTGCCTTCGTTAGGAAAATTACCCCCTCCGTTTGGACATGGCCTTGGGAAGCTGCCATCGATTTCCTAATGAAAACTTGATGCGAACATGTAAGCATTCTTGGCCGTGGTTCGGATCCGGGTGTTTCTCCGATCATCTCCGTCAAATCCGGTGGTCCGATGCGAGCGCCGGATATGAACAATTGCTATGGGGTTATTTACTCCGTGCTGAATATCTAGGAGGAGATAGTTGCGGAGTATGCCAGTGCGGAATTTCAACACTGCAAATGCTTTGGTACTTACTTATTAGATATAGATGATGCTTCTGTCAAACTACGTGTCCTACCAATAAGACACTCTATGTGACTTTCTTCCACTTGTTAAAGTACAATTTCCATCCCCACCATCCGTGTTCATCTCTCTCCTTGCTCCGAGTTCTTTCTACGAGGTGGTCTAGACAGTCTCGGTCGTAGTCTCTGTCTTCGGTTCCTCATCCCCAGTCTCGCTCTTCGCTGGTGGCACTGGCGATGCAGGGGTAGCGGCGACTGCTGCTCTAGGCCTGCCTTCAACTCGTTGCTTATGAAGGGCTAATCCGAAGACCAGTAGTGTCACAGAGTAGAGAACGCTATTCAAGGGTAAGTTTGAGGAGAAAGCTTACGAGTTCCGGCATCTGACTTACAATTCGACAGCTCCAAGTCCAGCGGCAGTTCCAGCCAGCGCAACACCAGCGTGATATTTACTGTGAGACTTTCCAACCCTTGCTCTCTTGGAGAAACCAACATCTTCAGGGGAGTACGGCGCTTTCCAAAAGCCATAGCTGTCACCCGCGCCATACCAGTAGTCACTTCCATTATACCAGCTTGTGAAGTTGGCCAAAAGTGAAAAACTGACAAGCCAGAAGACCACTCCGAATATTTCGAGGCAAAGGACTGCCCAGCGATTGTACAATTCAGGCTTATGCGACAAGGCTACAATGTAGTAGCCAAAGATCAGGAGAGTGGTGCATGACTAAAGAAATGTTAGTATGACTTCTCGCGCAGATTTGCGGCTGGACGTGTTACCGTGAAAAGTGCAATTCCAAAGGAAGGATAAATTCCCCAGATGGAAGTCGCTGCCGCAGTGAATGCCAAAACCAGGACTGCAAGAGCAACTCGAGCAAACCCAACGATTCTGGACCATTTTGGCATAGGGACGACATCACCGCTATGGCCCTGATTGCTCGCCATCCTAATAGATGTCGAAGTAGAAAACCGTGAGACAGGGTGGATAATCGGATCGTTGTTAGCTGGTTCACTCATCAATGTGATTTGGAAAAGGCTATTTCAGTATATATTAGGGCGCGAGAAGGTTGACATCTAGAATGCTGTAGACTATTGGCACGCCTTTATTCTGTACGTGCGTGTGATCTGTGAACTCATCCTGCGAGCGGTAACAAAGAATGGTGCTTGTGCCCACCCGGCAACGGACAAAGAATTTGCAGAGGCGGAAGGCTAGAAGGACAGACCAATTTTGAGATATGATTGGTGCTGAACCATTCGCACTGGTTTCTATTCTGACATCTTTTTGTACTGAAAACAACGAGATTTGTTGCATAGTCCGCTCACGGCTTGTTGGCGCAACGATCCAGAGGCATTCCAGGCCATCTGCAAGCAAGCCTTTGACCACGGAGAGGGTCCATAATCATCGCATTTGGATCCTCGAAATCGAGGGCCTAGGCCAAACAATGACTGACTGGAGCGGCCGTAAGTGAGTTGATCAAATTTTCTGGTAAGAATAATCCATGGTCTCGATTCGGAAGGGTGCTGCCCATTCACAAGAAGAGACGAAGCTGTCAGAGTCATCCATTCCTTAGCAGTGCAGACATGCAAGTCAATGCCTCTGATCCTTCATTGCAGGGAAAAACAATACCGCATGCGAAGAGGTCAATTATTGTTCGCGATGAAAGAGTTTATAGAGTTGGATCAAATGAGAATGCCGATTCGATACTCGTAAGCACGACTTTAGATGTTGGTAGGGCAACGAAAAGGGGACGAGGGAAGGCGGTTCATGATAAGCGGAGTTGATTTCCGAGAACTTGAAACAGACCCCAACCACCACTTCCTCATTGATGTCACTGCCGAGGAACCACACACCACTTTCAAGCTGCTGGAAAGAGCTCACCCTGTAATTATATCAAATTTCGACTTCTATTTCAAGCTGGTGCATGATTGTTTAAACAAGAAGCGTCTCCATTTTTCTGTTCTCTGTTCGCAATTAGCATAGGCTTTGTTTTTGTGACTTTGAAGCTTCTTCCACCATGGCAACCTCGACGATGCTATCACGATTCAGTCTGAGGACGTGGTCTGGGCTATCACAAGCGTCCAGACACTTCCCTAGCCAGACCAGGACGATGGCAGGGTATTCGAAGTCGAAAGCACAGCTCAACACGGGTGCAGAGATTCCATTAATAGGATTTGGGACATGGCAGGTGAGATATATGACTCCAGGATCTTTCGTTTGACAATTCTGATGCTCCCCTCAAGGACAAAGAGAAACAATCCGACGCGGTGTTGGAATGTTTGACAAGTGGATATCGGCACGTCGATACCGCGAGGGTCTATGGCACAGAACCAGCAGTTGCCGAGGGTATCAAGAAGAGCGGCGTCCCTCGAGGCGATATATTCATCACCACCAAATTATGGAACAACTCACATCACCCGGATGACGTGGAGAAGGCGTGTGATGCATCTTTGAAAGACCTTGGCACTGACTATTTGGACCTGTACTTGATGCACTGGCCAAGTCCTTTCGCTAGGGGCGACAAATTGCGGCCCAAGAACGGTGACAAGATCGCAACTGGCGATTCCGATTACGTCGACACATACAAAGCCATGGAGAAGCTGATCGAGAAAGGAAAAGTCAAGGCCATCGGAATCAGCAATTTCTCAAAGGCAGAACTGGAGCGGTTGCTGAAGGAGACCTCCATTGTACCTGCGGTTCACCAGCTTGAGCTACACCCATATCTGGCACAGCACGACTTCGACCAATTCCACAAAAGCAAAGGCATTCACATCACGCAGTATTCGCCATTTGGTAACTCCAACCCAATTTATGACAAGGGCAAAGATATTAGTAAATTGATTGACGACCCGGTTCTAATCGAAATAGGGAGAAAGTACAGCAAGAACGGGGCGCAAGTGGCATTGGCGTGGGGAATCGCGAAAGGTCGTAGCGTGATTCCCAAGTCGAAGACACCATCGCGAATCAAGGCCAACTTGGAGGGAGATTTCAAGCTGAATGCAGAAGATGTGAAAAGGATTGATACTCTCGATAAGAAACTCAGGTTCAATGATCCATCCGAGTCGTTCGGTTGGAACTTCTACGCAGATCTCGATGGCAAGGTTCAATGAATGCGTTGTCACGACTCGCAAACAACGCCGTTAACCAAAGGTGATTGGCGCGGCGACGTTCTCCAGATATCAGGTTACTCGTAAACCTGAGCATACTGGAACCCTGGACTCTTGGTATTGTTGAATTCAGAGTCGTGCGTCAAGCGGGACCGGATTTCCGCTCCGCTACACACAGACCTCGTATATACCTAGCTTGAATAGGATGGGACAGAAATGTACAGATAGATGGACAGCGCTTGGGGGCGTCCATGCACTACTATGCTCCTAGACGCACAGCAGCGTACGTGTCAAACTTCCTTTGCTTTGGGCTACGTGCGATTAAGTGATTACACTCCACCTTCACCTGGCATCACAATCCGTAGATATTCCTAAATCATGGTAAACATATTCCCATGTAGGTCTTGCCAGGCCACAGCGAAAAGTAGTACCTACCGCAGCGACTGATACAATATCTGTGACACTTGGTTATATGGAGACCCTTGTGTAAGACAGAGGAGGAAAATAGACTACTACGGTGGCCGAAATAACAGCACTGTAATAAACATTCTTATTATTAATATGTACCTAGGGATAAGGGTGTGTGGCCGCGTCATGCGTTGCAGGTTTTGAATGCACAGCCTCCTCTGTCAAGCAAACCTTTAATTGTACCAATGTAAGTTAGGATCATCGGGCGACAAAGTCGAAGCTTGTCGATCTCAAGGTGGATGATCATCTGGATACGCCAGCTGGGATGGTAGATGATGATTCGGGGAGGTACACAGTAGGTACCCAGTAGGTGCCCCGGGCGCTGACGCCAAGCGAATAGGTGAACCATGTTAACCGTTTGGCCATCGGCAGCGCCCCCCCCCATTCCAGTGGTTCCCGTGGCACTTGCGACACTGCGACTCCCCCAAGGAATAAAAAGGAGTTCCTTCCCTGGTGCAACTGGGTGCCTTGGCTTGGAAGGGATCAGCTGTGAGTCTCTCTGACCTGACGCTGACTCCTTATGCTACGCGACGACACCTGCAGTGATCCCCTCGCCCCCCTTCGGTGGCTTGGTCAACAAGCTGAAAGTTTCGTCAACATTTGGCATAAGGGAGTGCGAGGACTCCATACACCGTACTCCGAGGAGTCGAGTAGTTATATGCACCTTGCCCGCTAATTACCTCCCGTCTCTGAATGCATCACCCTCTTCTCTATACGAGTACGAGTGCCTGAGGTGTCGTGTGCTCACATACCCAAAATGGTCGCTCCCGCCAAAACAGTGTCCATTCTCGCTGCTGGTGCTCGACATGTCTCCAAGCGACTCGTAGCTTCTTATGTTCTGGATTGGATACTTATTCTGTAAGTCTTCCTCGCATCCTCCTGCATTCACGGTGGCTAATGATGATTCCATTTGCAGGGCTACCGCAGCCGTTGGAGGTGCACTCAGTTTATTCGATGGCGCTCGACACCACTTTTCGCTTCAAGACCCTAACATCTCCTTCCCTTACCATGAAGACACCGTCTCTGTCAGAACTTTAATGCTCGTGGTCATTGTCGGACCTGGCGTCATTACCGCGATCATCTCACTTTTCCTGGTTCCTGGTCCTACTGCACACCCATCAACACCAAAAGCACTCATCTGGCGAAGGAAGATATGGGAATGGAATACGGCTTGGATGGGCTTGGGGCTATCTCTTGCAAGCGCCTTCCTCATCACCGAGGGGTTGAAGGATATCGCGGGTAAACCGAGGCCGTTCATGCTGGCTGTCTGCGATCCAGACACAAGCCCTGAAGCGATCCGTCGATGGCAAGTAGGCGGACTCGGTACCTCCCTTGACTCGGCAGTCCCCATAATGGTCGATTGGCATATTTGTCGAAGCACCGATTCAGCCAAGATGCGCAATGCTTTCGCTAGTTGGCCTTCTGGCCACTCGAGCTTCAGCTGGGCTGGTCTGCTGTATCTGACCTTCTTTGTCTGTGCCAAATTCGCGGTTCAAATACCTTTCCTCTCAAGTGCATCGTCTAGCCAGCGATTCATTTCCACCTTTGACGAAGAGGATGTCTCAGACCAACCGAAACAGGCTTCGAGGGCTTCTTCCCCAAGCTCTGGCTCTCCCCAACATGTGCTTCCTCCTCGAAACGAAGCAGCGGCACCGCCCATCTATCTTTTAATCCTCGCATTTGTCCCAGTAGGTGCTGCTTTTTATATCTCAACTTCTCGATGGTCGGACTATCGCCATCACGGATTCGATATTCTTTCAGGTTCAGCCATTGGAATATTCACTGCCTGGTTTGGTTTCCGCTGGTATCATCTCCCAATTCGCTCGGGATCTGGTTGGGCCTGGGGTGCAAGGAGCAGGGATCGCGCTTTCTGGCTGGGTGTCGGTCGAGCGAACTATGTTGGAAATGAAGGATGGGAGAGTGCAAAGTATGCGCGGCATGCAGACATCGAATCTGGTCCAAAGATCAGCGGTGCTGGCTTACCAGATCAACGAGAAGCAACTGAACAAACGGTGTTGGACGAAGCACCCGGTACAAGTAATGTGCCCAGATGAAATCATTGTCTCCTCAAAGTCGAAAAAGTCTTCTTTAGTATAGCCTGGCGTTGGACTTAGCACATATGTCGGGAATAGGTATTTGAGATAGCATTTTCTAGGCATCGGCCTTCCCATGGCCCAAAGAAACATGTACACCTAGCTTATTGGAATGAAGGCCTTAAACAACCCCCAGTTTCCGCATTAGATACTCGCTCAGTTGGAACCCTCTGGATCTATCCCGTCGTGCGAGGTGATGATGCGACCAAGCTTCGCCGCTGTATCCTGGAGATGGAGCCCTCGTGACCACAGATTTTCGCGTTGCGTGGAGATCTCATCCTAGTCAACCAACGCTTGCAGCTCAATCGTGGGATTGACATTCACTGAATGGGTCGACGAAACCCATGGTACGGATCGGGAGAAGTTCGAATCACTGTGTTTCATTATTGGCTCAGCACCTGTTCGTACATATTCTCGGGAACGCTTTTGACATCCATTCCCAGCAGGTTGGCCAAGATTAAGCGCTTGTCCACCTCGTTGCTCGTGCGCCTATCTCGTAGAGCCCTGTGAAGCAATGCAAGATGCGCCGGGCTTCGGATCGAGTCGCCGTCACATCCGCCTGAGAGGAACTTCCGTAGCTTGTCGTATATCGTGAACGGCTCGACGGGCAAGTTCAAGCTATTCACGTCTGTACCGGGTGCCGTGACAATGTCTTGCAAATCAGCGATGTCATCCTTCAGCTGCAGGAAAATCCTCGGCGTCAAGACTGCCTCCTGCAAGGTCCACATCCGGGACGACCAGCTCGAGAAATTGATGCGGAGGAAGGCTTCTGAATAGGTAAACTCGCGGCTCATCTGTCGGATGTCAGCGTCGAGGACCAAGGTCCCCACCGCTTCCTCGGTGCTCCGTTTGAATGATGCGCGGGTCTCTTCCTTGTACTCTGTGCTGATGATGAGATGCGAAGGGATGCACAGTGTGTCCATCCAGAACCAGCCAGGGTCTGTATTGGAACCTGTTGTGCCCTGGAGCTTACGCACGTAGGCGTCAATTTCAAGGAGTTGGCATTCTGGCAAGGCTGAGTCATTGACATTTCCTCTCCCGTCTGAGATGCTGCTTATAGTGGTCAGACAATACCTTGGCGAGGTCAAAGAGGATGGCCACTTACGCATGGGAAATAGCAACGTATTGCACACCTGGCTCGAAGGGTCGAACGCGCAAAGAGGTTAGTCCGTCCTCTGTCACCAACGAGACGACCGGGAAAGAACCAGCGTCATATATGGGTCGTAGCGCTCTGGGGTCCGTGCGCAGGAAAGGGCATTGGCATCCATCTCGAGTATGCTTCGTGATATAATTGCCAGGCTCGAGGTCGTTGGCGCGGCACTCTCCTTCATCGCAGAGGCTGTGGTCCTTGGTCATCTGTGAATAGCCAAACTTGGCCCATTCGATGACCGCTTCTTCATTTTGTAGTTCTCTGACCCTCTTACATAGATTCGGACATGGTGTCAGAGTTGATGGGCGAATCGTCATTCCGGCAGGTCCAGGCTAAGCACGATGGCAAGTTTGAAAGAGCAGCGATTGTGGATCCGCAAGAAATGGCACCCCTGAACAGAAGTTAAGGGATGTTTTACCTGTTATACACAGTGTACTGCATAGTGCCCAAGCGACTTTGAAGAACTTTGGCACCGAGGTTTTTCTTTTAATTGGGAGGTTCCGAGATCGTCACGAGGTTAAAGAAGGGCTATTAAGTAGGGATACTAAATTACTCAAGAATACTATTAGCGCACGGCTGCCTCAGCCTTGTCCGTGCCGTGTTGGGCTTGGCTCCCTCTCTTTAAATTCTACCTATGTACTTTCTTGCTCCCAGTGCCGTGAATTGGCATCGATCGAAGCGCCATCGGCAAAATCGAAAATAATAATTCTGTTGTCACGTCCTTTCTCGGGGATTAAGCAAGGGTTCTTGGATGCGCATGTTGGGCCAGACTGCTTACACTCATTCAGAGGTGCGGTGAAGCGAGGCACAAAGATACAATGGCGTTGATCTCCTACTATCCAGATATCAAGCGGGATGTGGATCGTAATTTGACCTAGCCTATCTTGATTTATGGCCCCTTGCATCTTCCAAAGGCAACCTAGCATTCATCTCTCAGGCATCGATTTGAAGCGAACGAGTTGGGTCAAGGGCACATCTTGAGACATGCTGCCCGGACAGCAAGATGCTCATGCACTTGCCTGGCTAACTATCATGGATTTGCTCGAGGTGGAGGCAGCCCGATGCGCAGTCGCGGCCGGTGTGGTATTGGCCGCATGAGCCAATTTCTTTGCCCTATAGGTGTCATACCACCCAGCCGTATGTGTTACCTCCAGCGGGAGGAGTGACCAAGTTTTGAGCGCTTTTTCTTCATCAGCTGTGGGGTCCAAATCCGCGAAACAATCTTGTCGCTGCTGCGTCAAAGAATAGCTGGCAGCTATGAGGAATTGCCCGAACTCCCCTTCATCACAACCAATCCGGTATATGGTTCCCATCGTCCCGCAAATCAGGAGTCCAACTGCAATCAATTGTGCTACCAGGCTGGACTGGCCAATGCAAATAATATGAACTGCGAATGCAAACCAGCCGACAAATCTCGCGAATCTGTAGCTTTTGTGGTGGGTACTTGCCAATGGCGCGACAAGACATGGTATCAGTGCTCCTTGGAGCTTGTTGACAACAATTTTGCTGCTGCTGGGCGGCACCACGAGGATTTTCTTCACTTCCAGATGCTCTGGCTGAGCCGGAGTCGCTTCAAGCTTGGAACGCGCTTTTCTTGCCCATTCACCAAGGGAAAGCCGAGTCTCGCGCAGTAGATACCACCTGACTGCCACCGATAAGATCATGCCCGCCGAATTCGCGATGCCGTACCAATCTGCCATCAAGATTGTAATGACCAGTAGGGCTGAATTCAGGACAATGCCAATTGCTAGCGGTACGCAGTGTTTACGCCATACCCTGTCCATGTCAGCCTTTGGTGCCAGCGTCCAGGTCACGATGGTGGTGTTGTCCTTGCTTCGAGAGTTCGTGTAAATATGATTATCGAGCCAGCGGGTAAAAGGTCCGTTCAGCGACGGAGGAATAATCCCATCAGTGATGTTATAAGCCTGATAACCCGGGAGAGGGTCGGTGAACTTGTTGGCGGCGATCAAGTACGCACCCATCAAGGGGAGATATTCCGTCATCAGGCTGTGCTGAAGACCTCCAATCGCGCGACTGACTTCTTCCGCTCCAAGTAGAGTGACCAATCCCAAGGCATCGAGGCGGAAAGGCTGCCATGGAAATATACGATGAAGTGGAAAGTGGTCTCCTGGGGCCATGATATTTGGTCTTACATGAAGAACAACAGCAGAGTAGACATCGAATGGAGAGAAAGTGAGGCTGCGAATTGTTCGGTATTTTCTAGGCGGTTCAGATAAGCGAGCTCCAAGAGATTAGGCGACGGGAGGCTGGAGGAAGCTCTTTCGCGTGGATAGCTTAGGACTGTGGACGGAGGCCTCAGGACCTGGAGATGCCAGCAAAGTCAGGGGCTATCTACATAGCTGGTGGGGCGGGATCTTCTAGCCCGGTGCCTAAGTGATCGCTGGTCGCCTATCCCAGGGCAGCCAAAGCCATGCCGTTTGCGACCCAATAGCGACGAGTAGTAGTAGGAGTGAGTTGGTTACCTCCCACTCGGACTCCGTCCGAGCCAGACTTAATATGACCTAAAGTAATAACGGAAATGCAGAAGGACAACCACCTGGGCAAGGTTCGGATCGTACAGAGGCGACCCATCTCTTTCCGCAACCATGAAATATTCTCAGCGGTATTTGAGGACCATGAGGTCTCACTTCTGCTAGAATCAAGTCCGCGCGGGTCCTCCATGGCTGCTGAGCTGGGTGTGAAGCAGTGGACATGATAGTATGATCCCACTGGCACAGGTTTGCCTCGCAGTACCACATCCTTAGTGTAAGATGGCCCGAGAAGGATGGGGCTGAAATGCTCGGCGCAAGCAGGCCATGGTGGTATACACCAGCGTCAGACCGTGCATCATATAGCCTTGAAGAACGGGGTTGACGTAACAGCGGGCAATGGGAGAAACACTGAATCTACAGCTAAGGTCTTTCTCCACAAACCTTCCCAAATACCCCAGCCTGATCACTGGGCCCATTGCAGCAAGCAAAGTTGCCGCGCGATTCGCCCAGGGGTGCCTGTTATTAGTTAAGTCCGCTTCGCCTCAAGCCGACGCCACTCAACTCTGAGCTTGTTCCTGTGTTCATGATACCCTGTGGAGTAGAGCTCAGCCGTGGCCACTTCAAGTGAGGCCCAATGGCCTGCTTGAAAGCGTGGATTCTCGCCTCTCAGGCACATTTTCTGGGTCCCCTGCAAGCGCCGCCAGGTTTTTGTGGCGGCTCGAAGAGATTGAAATAGTTAAAGATTTGGCCTTGGGAGAGAATTCCAAGTACTTGGTAACGGTATGATCATTGTCCAGAGTTTCTAATATCGCATAATTCTTTTCAGTTTTCGCTGGCAATAAAAGCAATTAAGGCTAACCCGCTTTCTATTTGTGGGCCTCTCCAAACTCAACTCAGCGGTAACCTGCCAGTGCATTTGACGGTTGGCGGGCCGCACCGAGGCTTTATGATAGCCCCAGGGCATTCCCCCCCGCACATAGGTAAAGATGCCCTGGAGAGTGCTCTCTGGGAAAACCTCAACGCTTGCTTCATTGTCAGCGAGGATGATGCTACAAAGGATTTAATCGGTGGGCTGAATCCACAAGGGATTGAGATTGAAACCAATGGCAGCGATTGTACAGTCCGAGAAGAGGCACTTGATGAAGCTCATATCCAAGAATGGATACAGCGCCATTCTATTGGAGACGCGAACGAGAATACTACAGGTAGCATTGGAACAAGGGTGTTGCTCTTGGACCAAGTGCTATACCAAGACAACTTTCGGCCACCTGCCGAAGCTCTAGCGGTCAGGTTCTCTCGAAACGATTTACACGCTCATTTTGGCTGCCCGCCTGTGGCGCTGGAGAAGGCAGCGCGGAATCATATTTGGAATCGCGATTTTCCTCGAGATCGGCGGATCGGTCGAAACATAACCTGTGTGGGACTGGGCACAATCGACTTCACGCTGTTACGGATGCAAAAGGCCAGCTGTGATAACGCCTGGGCCGTAATATTGTTCCGAACATCCCCAAATGGCACGCGAGCACGTTTTGTCAAGGAGCTGAACCGACTCCGTGACCTCCATGAGGTGCCTAGCTTCTTAGCGTACGTGGCGATCGGGGCGTCTATCTGGTCGACTGAATGGAGAATAAATGAGAATACGAGGGAAATACGGGACTCAGACCTGAAATTGCAAAGATTCCCAAATGAAAGGGTGGCCAGTGAGGTCTACTTTGCTTCGCTCACCGTTGCAGGCGGTATGGCAAGTGAAAAACGCCATGCAAGGACAATGCAGAAATTTGTAGACAAGTGTTTGAAAATGAGAGATCCCGCGAATGGTCAAACCAAGCCTCATCTGGCAAAGCTGGCAGCAAACTTGAAGGAAGCCTTCTCTTACCAGAGGCAGGTCCTCCAAGGCGTGCTTGATGACACAGAGCAAGGGTCAGGGACGGCCAGCCGGCAAATTGAATGCGTACTCAGCATTATGGCACAGCGACAACAAGCACTAAGCATCGAGATTTCCCGGGGACAGGCTAAACTCGCTGAGGCCAGTCGACGGGAGCAGGGAATCAGCATTGAGATCGCGAGGGCCTCGCAATCGATTGCAGCGGAGACAAAGAGGGACGGCTCATCGATGAAGACCCTCGCAGTCGTCACGCTGGTTTACCTGCCATGTACGACAGTGTCATCAATATTTGCCATGCCGCTCTTTGACTGGGACGCAGATGATCGAAGTGTCGTGAATCCTAGGATCTGGGTGTTTTTCTTGTTTGCCGTGCCCTTGACGGCGGTGACTATTGGCATCTGGCGCCTTTGGTTGAATTATCGAACAAAGCGGCAAGTTCAACCAGTTAACCTAAGCATTGCAAGTCTGGAGTACGGAGTGCTGAGGACCAGTACCACCGAAAGGGGTAGTGTGATGCCCGAAGCATGACGTCTGATTTGATGGCCTGTGGAGTAAACAAATATTTGGATAGCTATTTATGATGAAGCGGATCTGGAATCATTTGTAAAGTCGCCGACTTCTGGTGGAGGTCATCGACCCTTTGTAAGATTATGGAATCAAGAATTTTAAACCCAAAAGCTTAAGTGAGGGCGAGGTACCACATCGATGGCACTGGATGAAAGTTCCATGGTTGCTCGTACCATTGTAGTTAGACTCTACTACGGACACCTTTTTTCAAATTCATTCAACGCCTTGATTCTCACGCTACGACAGATCGATGATTCGGACATCCGATGATAGAAGTTTTGTTTAAGCTCTTGATGGGCATCGGTATGATGCCGAGGCTCCGATAGAACCGCTCATCAAATTGTCGAGAATGGCTGTCTTATGCTTTTTACCTACCAGTCGGTGATTCTGTATTCTCTATCCTCTATCCTCTATCCAGGTAAGGCGTGTGTCTGAGCGATTACTAGTCGTGCCTGGAGCAAGTCTGAAGGTTGGTTGATCTGCGTTTGATCGCGAGCGTATTCGGCACGGGTGGTTAAAGGGGGCGAGGGGCTGCTGGGATCCACCCCGCTGGTAATTGTCATACCTAAACACTATTATTACCCAGGTACACACAGCCGAGGGGAGACTGTTGGATGACGTGCTTGATTGGGCTCAAGTACTCTGAGCACACTGAACCGTTTCAGCGAGAACATTCGAACGTTCTTTATTCTGCCTCTCTGCAAGGTACGTTGTATATATATGTCCTGCGACTTACCTGCATGAGGTCCTACTACTCTTCAATTTCGCCACTAAGTGTGTACAAAACCTCAAAGTGCATCTCACCATCACCACCACCACCACCACC
>Ga0105239_10000907_pt1 | contig 42159 bp, 37 predicted proteins | sample KBSC44metaG_FD_92761 | JGI IMG/M metagenome (GOLD analysis project Ga0105239, IMG submission 92761) | Corn rhizosphere microbial communities from Kellogg Biological Station, Michigan, USA - KBS C4-4 metaG | ecosystem: Host-associated > Plants > Roots > Rhizosphere > Soil | place: Michigan, USA...
CGGCTCTACGATCGTATCGCAACTGGTAGACAGCTATGTGGTATTGTTTATTGCCTTCTCGGGGCTGTACCCCTGGCAGCAGATCCTGGCAATTGGTGTTATGAACTACATTTATAAATTCTCCATGGCCCTTATACTTACACCCGTTATTTATCTGGTAGAAAGAAGAATTGAAAAATATGTCGGTCATGATGTGGCGAAGAAAATGAAACTCGCAGCAATGGGAAAGGAAAGTGAATAAGAGGTTGCAAGTTTCAGGTTACAGGTTGCAATCGCTGTGCCTTGTAACCTGTAACCTGAAACAAGTTATTATTTATCGATCGGCATCTCCATCACATAGTCCGTCATAAAGAAACCATTCCCGATATCGATATCTTCTTCGGTGATAACAGTAAAGCCCAGTTTTTCGTAAAAGAAGCGGGCTTTATTGTTACGGTTTACATTCAGCCGTAGTGCTTTAACGTTTTGCGTGCGCAGCTCAGCGGCTATAAAGTCGATCAGCAGCCTGCCAATGCCTTTGCCCTGTGTACGCTGATGTACATATATTTTGTGCAGTTTGGCGATACCGTCTTCAATGATGGAATAAGAAGCAAAACCTACGGGTTCTTCATTCAGGTCGACCATTAAAAAAGTGTGGTGCAGGTTCTGTAGCTGGTTTTTCAGCGAAGCATTGCTATAGATCAAATTCAGCATGTACTCCAGCTGCCCCGGTGGCGTAATATCCTTATACGTTTCGGGCCATATTTCACGTGCCAGCTTTTCAACAATTGTGAGATCATCTAAATTGGCAAAGCGGATATTTATCATAACGCGCGAAGGTATTATACTTCAGTATCTGAATTATTGTTTGGGGAGAATTTTTGTTTAGACAGCGCTTCCTGCAGCCTGATCGATTTCAGCGATATACGGATGGCGATCCAGTAAGCAATGAGTGATCCTATCAGCAATAACCCACTCCAAACGTATTGCTTCATCTGTACGCTGTTTTTTAATAATAAAAAGAAATCGAATGCGCCGTGAAAGAAAACGGCCAGCAGAAAGCCTTTGAACATATCTTTTACCGCTTTGGTGCCATCAAATTTGGCTACGCCAACATGATAGCCCATCAAAACGGCAAAGGCCGCATGCGAGGGTACCGATAAGAACATACGCACCAGCCCGGTTTGAAAACCATAATTCAATACATAACCGATATTTTCAAGCGTGGCAAAGCCCATACTTACCATAACGGAATAAATAATACCGTCGAAGGGCTCGTTAAACGCCTTATTGCGGTAGGCATAGAACCGCAGCATAATGAATTTGCTGCCTTCTTCGCTGAAACCTATCACAACAAATGCAAGTAAAAAGTTATACCAGATGCTGTAGCTATAAAATTTAACGTACAGTACAGGTTTTAAAACGCTTTCAAGAATAATAGCCGGGGCAGTGGCAACTGCGCCAAGCAAAAAGGAAATGAGCAAAGGTTTAAGGGGCTCCCGGTCGTACTTGTCTCGTGAATAAATATATGTGGCAATTGCCGCACCAGGGGCCACCGCAAGGGCTAATAAGGTCAGCATAGTTCAAAGATAAGGTTTCCCAAAAAAGAATTAATTTTCAAGCTTACTATCGAAACTGTGCCGTACGTCGTATACTTTTTAAAATCACGTAATGAGAAAACTGATTCTTTTTATTTGTCTGCTGCCGGTTTATAGCTTTATACAGGCACAGCAATTCGGCGGTCATCCGCCATCAACAAAATGGAACCAGATCAATAGCGATACATTACGGGTGGTTTTTCCCGCCGGTATGGGGCTCGAAAAAGAAGCGTCGGATATTGCTACTACCGTACAGCGGCTGGGCTCGCAAACCTATACAACCATCGGCAACCGGCTGCATAAGATCAGTATTGTACTGCAACCGCAAACAACCATTTCCAATGCCTATGTGGCACAGGGCCCCTGGCGCAGTGAGTTTCAACTGATGCCTCCGCAAAATAGTTTTGAACTGGGCAGCCTGCCGTGGTATCATACCCTCGCTTTACATGAATTTCGCCATGTACAGCAATTCAGCAACTTCAATAAAGGGCTTTCAAGAGCGGCGTATTATTTATTTGGGGAAGAAGGACTGGCGCTCGCCAACAGCGCCGCAGTGCCTAACTGGTTCTGGGAAGGCGATGCCGTTTTTCAGGAAACACTCAGGAGCGGGCAGGGCAGAGGGCGACTGCCTTTTTTCTTTAACGATTACCGGTCGCTGTGGCTGGCCAATAAAAACTATTCATGGATGAAGCTGCGCAATGGCTCGTTGCGCGACTTTACACCCGATCATTACCGCCTCGGATATATGGAAGTTGCTTATGGCCGCGAAAAATACGGGGCCGACTTCTGGAAAAATGTAACAGACGATGCCGTACGGTTTAACGGACTGTTCTATCCCTTTCAGCAGGCCATAAAAAAATATAGTCATACCAATTACAGAACATTCCGCACCGATGCATTGAAATATTTTCAGTCGTACGTAACCGAAAGTAAGAATGACGCCCTGAGCACCTGGGCGCAACAACAAAAACATTTTGTGGGTGATGAAGAATTCCCCCAATGGATAAATGGCAATACACTAATATTGGTTAAAAGCAGCTATAAAAAAATACCGGCATTTTATATCCGCAATCTGACCACCGGCGTGGATCACCGCATACGAACAAAAGATATTTCGCTGGATAATTACTTTTCGTACCGCAATGGTAAAATAGTTTATGCCGCGTTTGAATCTGACATCAGATGGGCATGGAAGGATTACGGGGTACTAAAAGTGCTTGATCTGAATACGGGCAAACAGCAAACCCTTACCCGCCACTCATATTATTTTTCACCCGATATTTCAGCCGATGGCAAAAACATCGTAGCGGTTAATGTACGGCCCGGCGGAAAAGCATCGCTTCATATACTCGATGCATCATCGGGCGCCATAGTAAAAGAAGTGCCTAATAATGAGCAGCTCTTTTATACCTATCCCAAATTTTACGATGCGCATACCATTGTATCGGCCATCCGCAACGGACAGGGCGCTATGACACTGGCACTGATAAATACAAACGACGGCGCTACGGAAGCCCTTATTCCCTGGTCGATGCATGTGGTTGGGTTTCCTTCGGTTCACGGCGATACCATTACATTTACCGCTTCGTATAAAGAAAGAGATGAGCTGTTTGCCATTGTCAATAAACAGCTGTACCGCCTGCAAACAAAAGACAATACCGGAACCGGTAATTACCAGTGGAGTGTTCGAAATGGCAAAGCTGTATGGACGGCCTTTACGGCAGCCGGTTATCACCAGATGCAGGAACCGGTTACAGCCACTTCATGGCAACCGGTAAATGCCGATGAATTTAAGGCGCCTTTGTTCACCTATGATCTGTCTTCGCTGAAAGCGGCGCAACCGGTGCTGGTAGATACTACCCATCCGTATGCGATAGACCGTTACCATAAAGCCTTTCATCTGATCCATTTTCACAGCTGGCGGCCGTATATCACCGATCCGGATTATACCTTTTCACTGATCGGTGAAAATGTATTGAACACCCTGCAGACAGAGATCTATTTCGATTATAATACCGATGAAAAATTCAAACAGGTAGGCGTTTCTGCCGTTTATGGCGCATGGTTCCCATATCTTGTACTGGGCGCCTCTGAAACATTCGACCGCAAAGAAAATGATACACCGCAGGCAATAACTTGGAATGAACTGAATGCCCGTTTGGGATTGCAGTTGCCTTTTACATTTGAGGGAGGACAATATTCGCGGCGGTTAAATATATCGGGCGGACTTAACATCAATAAGGTAAACTATAGCAATTTTGCCAAAGGCCGGTTCCCTGATAAACAGTTTGAATTTGCCGATGCATCCATCAGCTATACCATGCAGTCGCAGACCACGAAGATGAATATTTACCCGCGTTTGGGGTTTGCCTTTCTGTCGCGGTACCGCACCATTATTGATAAATACAGCGGTTATCAGTGGCTTACAAGTGCGTCGTTGTATTTACCGGGTCTGGCGTATTCGCACAGTCTGGTATTAAATGCGGCTTATCAAAAAAGAGATACCGTTGGTGATTATAGTTTTTCGAACAGCTTTCCTTTTTCAAGGGGATATCTGGCCGTTAATCAGCGAAGCGTTCCCATAATGTATAAGCTGGGCGTTAATTATCATTTTCCGCTGGTGTATCCCGATCTGGGGATTGCCAACACGGTTTATTTTCTGCGGTTGCGCGCCAATGCATTTTATGATTATACCGATCTGCAATTCTTCCGCAGCGACAAACATCTGCAATTGCGTTCAGCAGGCGCTGAACTATATTTCGATACAAAGTGGTGGAATGAATACAGTGTGAGCTTTGGTATTCGCTACAGCCATTTAATGGACGGACAACTGGAAGGTCTGGCGGCCAATCAGTGGGAGTTTATATTACCCGTGAATTTGCTGGGGAGGTAAGTTGTAGGTATAAGTGGTAAGTTATAGGGTATAAGACAATTAATACAATTTCTGGCTTATTACTTACAACGTATTACTTAATACTTATCCGCAAAATTCCAGAAAAGTTCTGGCGGTATCTATGCTTTCCCTGAATGATATCGGTTTGGTGATATAGGAATGCGCTCCCAGTTGCATGCATTTTTCTTTTTCCATGGGATTGATGGAGGTTGAAAGAATAATGACCGGGATAGTTCTGTAGCGCTCGTCGTTTTTTAGTTCGCGCAACGTTTCCGTGCCATTCAGCTTGGGCATGTTTAAATCAAGAATAATAAGACAGGGAGGATCGCCCGGTGTGAGTTGATGTAGGATCGACAGGGCTTCCATACCATTTTCGGCATAGCACATAATGTCATTTGCTTCAAGTGTTTCCATGGCATCTTTTATAATGGCCCTGTCATCAGCGTCATCATCAGCCAGCAATATTTTGCGCATTGGTATATTCATTATAAAAAACTATTTGCTTACGGGTAAATAAACCGAAAAACTGGCGCCTTTTCCCTCTGTGGAATGGGCTTCAATCTTTCCCTTATGTATTTCCGCAATTTTTAAACAAATGGCCAAACCCAAACCGGTACCTTCATATTTTTCCCTTGAATGTAATCGCTGGAACAAGGTAAAGATCTGCGGAAGATATTTTTCATCGAAACCGATCCCATTGTCGTTAAAGGTGATCACGTGAAAGCCTCCGTGCACGCGGCAATTTACAGTAATAACAGCCTTTTGTTCAGGTTTGGAATATTTTAACGAATTACCTATAATGTTCTCGAATAACTGCCGCAGCATGCCTTCATCACCTTCAACAACAGGCAGGGGATCAACGGTAACTGTGGCCCCTTTTTCGATGATGGCAATTTCGAGGTCCTGTACTGCCTGTTTGCCTATCTCATTCAGATCAACTTTTTCAAACTTTATGCTTTGCTTATTGATCTGTGAATACAACAGCAGGTCCTGGATCAATGAACGCATTCTGTATGATGACCCGTGCATGATCTTTAATGACTCAATGGCTTTTTGATCGAGCGATGAGGCATAGCGGTTGAGCATATAATCGCTGTAGTACAACAGTTTTCTCACCGGCTCCTGTAAGTCGTGTGAGGCTACAAACGCAAACTGCTGCAATTCGGAATTGCTGCGGTTTAGTTCTGAAATATAATTCTCCAGCTTTTGCTGGTTATCTTTGAGCTCGTCTTGTATCTGCTTTAGTTCAATATTGTCTTTCAATGTTTCTTCATACACTTTCTGCGCATGGATATCCACGATGTATCCTATCCAGTATTGCAATTCAGCTTTATCGTTGATGAATGGAGAAACCGAGATCTGGTGCCAGAGATAATTCCCGGTGTTCTTATGTTTCAGGCGGGCATGTGCTTTAATAGTAGTGGCTCCCTGCGAAATATTTTGATCGAATAACAGCCGGAAGGCATCGTAATCATCTTCATGTACTACGTTTTTCCAGTTGTTTTCATTTAAGCTCTCCATGGTTTCTCCGGTATATCGTAACAGCCATTCATTGGCATATTGCAATTCGCCTGCAATGCTCAATGAAAATATAATAAGAGGAAGTGATTCGGTTAATGTTTTGTACCGGGCTTCGCTTTTTTGTATTTTGTCTGAAAGTTCCTGTAGCTGCTGATTTTGCTTTTTTATCTCTTCGTACGGAGACACCGCCGGTTCATTTCTGAAAATATTCCGCCATTCATCCAGCTTCTGTATATCTATGCGGTTGTAGTTGGGCATAACATAAAACAGCTCTATTAACGTTTCTGAATCATTGGTGGAGACCGAATATTTATCTACCAGCCGTTTTGCATATTCAAGGCCTCCAAAATCGTGGCTGTTTTCTTTCTGGTCACGTATGCAGGCGACAATAAATTTCTGAAACTGGCCTTCATCTACACTCAGGATCAGTGAACCGCTTTTACCGTTTTCGATGGTTGTTCTGGCCACTTCTGAAACAGCCGTTGCAAAAGAGGTTTGGGCCGATAATGACAGGCCCGACAATTCTGCCAGCTTCATAGACCTTTTATGAGCTATGATCAGATCCATTTCATTATCCAGAGACACTTTGGCAATTTCATTCATGGTCAGCTATTTATTTTGCAAACTGCTACAGATACGTCATCGGTATTGCGGTTAAAGTCTTTTATCAGCGATGCGGCCAGCAGCGACAGGTCGCACCGGGATATACCGGTATATTTTAAGGTTTCCCATCTTGATTTAATACCGTCACTGCACATGATCAGGTACTGACCTTTTTCACCGGCAAATTCCTGAGTATGCATAGTACGGGGCATGTTCAAACCAATAATGCCATTGTAAGACATATAGTTTTTCGAAAAGGTTGGGCCATGTATTTTAGTGCTTATATTACCAACGCCACACAGTTCCCATTTTTTTAATCTGGTATCAAAAACCGCCACTGTGCCCACCAGTCCTCTGGTTTTTCGTACGGCTGTATTTATATATTGAAGGATCTCGGGCGGGTACGTTTCTGTGCAACTAAGAAAGGCTGCACCCGCTTCCTGTACTGCATGGGCTGCCTCGGGGCCATGGCCTAGTCCGTCGCCCAGAAACAGTTTTATGTGATCTTTTGTAGTTATTGAATAAAATCCATCCCCGCAAACTTCTTCTCCCGGTTTTGGTACAACAACCGACCTTATTTCGGCCTCTGGATGTTTTGGATGCGAACGTGCTTCTTTATACTTACGGCATAAAATAATTGTTCCCCAGTTCTTCAGTGAATACACCTGAAAAAGATCCGACAGGCGTTTCATAGCGCCAAGGCCAAGCCCCAGCGTACTTTTTGTAGAAGCGCCATCGGTAATCATCTTGTTTAGATCTGGTATACCGGTTCCATTGTCGATGCTGATTATTTCGAGGCCTTCGGTATTGTTTTCAGAAAATAATTTTGCAAGCATATAGCCGCCGCCGGCATGTTTAACCAGGTTGGAAGCCATTTCTGCCACGATGATATCAATTTCGCCAATTCTGCGTTCACTGAAACCGGCTTTGTAGGCCATCGCATGTATATCTTTTTTTAGTATGGCGAAATAGCTTCTGTCATTTGCCTTAAAGAATGCATGTGCGTTATTACCCATTCTTCCACTTGATTATAGAAACAGTAGTTCCTTCACCCACTTTACTTTTAATGTCAAATTCATTTACCAGCCGTTTGGTACCAGGGAGCCCGATACCCAGACTGTTACCGGTTGAAAAACCATCCTTCATTGCCAGAGCAATATCTTTTATCCCCGGACCTTTATCTATAAAAGTTAAACGAATACCGCTGTTGCGGCCCTCGCTGATCACTTCAATAAGGGTATTGCCACCATTGGCATACTTCAGCATGTTTCGCACCAGTTCACTGGCGGCAGTAATGAGTTTGGTTTGATTTACGGCGCTCATTCCGATCGTTACCGCATATTCTTTCACGCGGTTGCGAAAAGGAACAACATCCTGCTCCTTCTCGATCTTCATGCTGTCCTTATTCAGTGTTATCCGCATCGGCTTCGGTTTCTTCTACTTCTTCATCGGAATTTAGTTTTGTGTGTAGTAACTCCATACCTTTTTCAACATTTAAAGCCGTGTGTACACCTTTTAATTCAAGGCCCAGTTCAACTAAAGTAATAGCTACTGCCGGTTGCATACCAACAACAACTGTTTCGGCATCCATGATCCTGGCCATACTGCCAATATTACCGAGTATGCGTCCCATAAATGAATCAACTATACTTAACGCTGAAATGTCGATCAATACGCCCCTTGCGCCGGTTTTATTAACCATCTGAACCAGATCAGCCTCAAGATTGGTTGCCAGCCGATCGTACAAATCGACCTGAATAGTGACGAGTAAAAATTTCCCCATTCTGAGGATAGGAATTCGATCCATACCGATTAACCTATTTTTTCTTTTTGTATTTGTTGTTTTCTTACCTCTAGTTTTAACATGTTGAAGGCATATTTCAATGCACTTGCAAGCGTGGCTTTTGTAACAATGTTTGAAAGATCTATGCCGAGGTGAACGATGGTTTGTGCTATTTCGGGGCGAATGCCACTTATAATACATTCAGCGCCCATCAGGCGGGTGGCTGCTACCGTTTTAATGATATGCTGCGCTACCAGCGAGTCTACTGCCGGCACGCCGGAGATATCAAGAATAGCAATGGTGCTGCCGGTTTCAACTATCTGTTGCAGCAGGTTTTCCATTACAACCTGCGTACGTGCGCTATCCAAAGTGCCGATAATAGGCAGCGCCAGAATACCCTCCCAAACCCGGTTTACAGGAGTAGATATTTCTGCAATTTCATCTGTCTGGCGCAGGATCACTTCTTCTCTTCCTTTGATAAAAGTTTCGAAAGTAATAATGCCCATGTTGTCGAGTAGCTTATTCATTGTAACTACTGCTTCCATTACTACATGAGGATCTTCTTTCAAATCCATTTGCAGCGTTTTTAAGATGGCGTCTTTAAGCCCGAACACAAACACTCCGGTTTCTCTGGGAGAAAAGCCCTGCTTGGCGCGTGAAAGAGATATTCCGGAGAGAATCTCATAAACCGGTATAAAATCGTCTGAATTAAAATCAGATATGTTCTTCTCGGTAATCACTTTTAATAACGTATCCAGTAACTCGTTCGACTGTTCACGCAGTTCTTCGTTACTCATCAGGTCTTCCCTTAACCCTACATCTGCAAGCTGCAAGTTCATCCAGTCTTCCAGTATTTGTTTCTTTTTCTTTTGAAGAAGTTTTGAAATATCCTGTTTCATTGTATTGATTGATGTGATAGTAGATGTGATAAATGATGGTTTAGGTAAAATTGAATAAAGGGTGTAACCCATGAAATTTACGTGCCGTACAGGTAACACGTAGGGGTTTACACTCATAGGCCGTACCAGCCAATCACAGCTTATTTAGTATAAGTCAATAGGGAAAAGAAGGACCCTTACAGGAAGTTTCAGAAAACAAGAATAGGATCTATCATGCCGATGTGGCAGATATGAGGGGAATATGATATGGAAGATATTATAATTGGGGCGGAAGATGCTGCTCTTTTTTCTTATGCATCCACTTGTTTGCTTTGTTCATCAGCCAGGCGCTGCCGGCTCCTACAACAGCTCCGGCTAATACATCACTGGGGTAATGTACACCCAGATACATGCGTGAATAGCCAACCAGACTGGCCCATGTAAAAGCAGGCGCTGCGACATACCATTTGGGATAAGCCATATAAAGTGAGGTAGCGGTTGCAAATGCCTCTGACGTATGGCCCGATGGAAAAGAAGTACTGCCGCCACTACTGGCCTGAACAATGTACGGATCGGCTTTAAACGGCCGCGGGCGTTTGATAGTTACTTTTAATGCTGTAGTTATGAAAGTGGAAGCTACCAGTGTTTCGGCAATATATAAACCTTTTTGAAGGGTGACTTTATCATTAGTTATAAGACCTGTGGCAAGTACTGTTGCGGGTACCAGCAGACTTATATTATTTGTAGTGTTGGATATTTTCTGGTAGAACTTAACCGGATCATCATGCCGGTTTTCCATCAATTCTACCTCTACCTGCAGATCGAGATTCCTTTTTTGCGCAACCGCTGCCGGTCTTAAAAACGTAAAGCATGTTATTAGCAGTAACAAACTTTTTATATGTAGAACATTAGATGGTTTTTTACAGATCAGGCGCGCATTCATCATTGTGTGCGGGGAATTTTGTTAAGTAAAGCAATCGGTTGTCAAATGAACGATTTTGATAAGTTTATTGTACAAATAGCACTTTACTTAACTTCCGCTTAACAGATGTTATTGAACAAATAGTAAGGAAAACGTGTATGCGCTGAACTATCGACCAAAATGGTTGATTCGTCGGTAAAAGAATGAGTAGTGAGTAGGTCAATGGGGCAGTAGGCATTACTTCGCAGGATTGCTTACTATTGCTAACTGCCAAACGCAAACTACTGATGTTAGCTGCTTCTAAAACTGCGGTATCACCTGCGGCTTCTTTTTAAACAACCATTTATTGGCTTTATACATGAGCCAGGCGCTGCCGGCTCCTACAACGGCGCCTGCCAGTACATCAGTAGGATAGTGCACTCCAAGATACATTCTTGAAAAACCTACTGAACCAGCCCACAAATAAGCAGGCACAGCTACATACCATTTGGGGTAGGCAAGAGTTAATGCAGTGGCAGTAGAAAATGCTTCTGACGTATGCCCCGAAGGAAATGAAGGCGTACCGGCCGGATTGCTGGTGGCTGCAGAAGTAATGAACTTATTGGCTTCAAACGGGCGTTGCCGTTTGATGGAGTACTTTAACCCAAAAGTGACGAGTTCTGCCGCAGCAATACTTTCTGCGATATAGAAACCTTTTTTAATAGTGGCATTATCGTTTTTGATAAGGCCTACCGTTAGCACGGTAGCCGGAACCAATATGCCTACCGCCGTTGTGCTGTTTGAAATACCACAGTATGTGCGGGTTGCGCCATCATGACGATTTTCCTGTAATTCAACAAGGGTTTGAACGTCAAGACTTAACTTTTGAGCAACCGCTACGGGCTTAAAAACAGAAAAGCACACTGCTACCAGCAGCATGCTTTTTATTGTAAATGACTTAAAAGAGGTCGGGGTGTTAGAGGTGTGACAGGCTTTCCTCAAGGACCTTAATTTTCGCTTCTGCATCCAGTTTTTTCTTTTGCTCGTATTGAACGACGTCGGCCTTTGCATGTTGTACGAAGCGTTCGTTACTTAACTTTTTGTTAACTGAATCAAGGAACTTTTTGAGGTATTCCAGCTCTTTTAACATTTCCTCTTTATGCAAACCCTTGTCAACCGGCTTTTCGCTTTGGATGTAGAATTTGTCTTTATCAATTACTACGGCAATTGTATCTGCTACTGGTTCTTTTACAAAACTGATCTGTTCGGCATTTACCTGTTTTGATAAGATGGACTCGATAGTATTGTATGCATGTCCTTCAGAAGCCTGTATGAACAACTTAACCGTTTCTTTTGGTTTGATCTGGTTTTTAACGCGGGCATCGCGTAAACCGGTGATCACATCCTGCAGTAACTGACCTTGTTGTAATACAGAAGTATCAACCGCCTGTATAGGTGCAAATTGCTTAACGCACAGATCTTCTTTTCTTTCACTGAGCAGGTGATATATTTCTTCAGTAATAAAAGGCATATACGGATGCAGCAACTGCATCAGTTCGGTAAAGAAGCCAACTGTTTTTTCATATACCGCTTTATCGATCGGCTGGTCCATGTCCGGCTTTACCCACTCCAGGTACCAGCTACAGAAATCGGTCCATATAAGCGAGTAAATATTCTTTAAACCTTCGCTTAGCTTAAAGTCTTTATATAATTGCTCTACCTGTGCTTTTACTTCATTCAATCTGTTTTCAAACCATTCAATGGCAAAGTTTGCCGATTCATCCCGCCTACTGTCGGAACCGGTTGCCGCTGCTGATTGTTTTCCTTCCCACATTTTAACCAGCTTCAGCGCATTCCATATTTTGTTATTGAATTTGCTGCCCTGTTCGGGAGATGTTTCGTCGAACAACAAGTCGTTACCGGCGGGGGAAGCGATCATAATGCCAAAGCGAACGGCATCGGCGCCGAATTTTTCAATCAGCTGCAGCAGATCGGGTGAGTTACCAAGGCTCTTGCTCATTTTGCGGCCTTGTTTATCGCGCACCATACCTGTAAAGTATACATCGCTGAATGGTTTTTCATCCATGTACTCCATGCCTGCCATGATCATGCGGGCTACCCAGAAGAAAATAATATCCTGACCGGTTACGAGTACCGAAGTAGGGTAGTAGTAGTTAATGTCGGGATTATTGGGATGGGTAATGCCTTTGAATACTTCAATAGGCCATAACCATGATGAGAACCAGGTGTCGAGCACATCTTCATCCTGGGTGAGCTGATCGATGGTGAATGATTTTCCCTGTTGTTTGAATGCTTCCAGTGCCAGTTCTTTTGTTTCTGCCACTGCGAATGATCCGTCGGGTGCATAAAACGCCGGGATCTGTTGTCCCCACCATAACTGACGGCTGATACACCAGTCTTTTACATTCTCCAGCCAGTATTTGTAGGTTGCCAGGAATTTATCGCCGGGGTGAATTTTTACTTCACCACTGGTTACTGCCAGCAGGGCTTTATCGGCCAGTGAGCGCATGGCAACAAACCATTGGGTTGAAATGCGCGGTTCTACTACAGCCTGACTACGTTGCGAAAATCCAAGACGGGTAGTATACTCTTCATCTTTAGCCAACAGTCCCTGTTCACTTAATAATTCCACTACTTTTTTGCGGGCTTTAAAGCGGTCCATACCCACGCAAACCTGTGCAGCGGCATTCAGGGTGCCATCTTCATTGAGCGTGTCGATGATCTCGAGATGGTGTTTCAATCCCAGATTATAGTCATTGATATCATGCGCCGGAGTTACTTTCAGCGCGCCGGTACCAAAGGTGGGATCTACGTATTCATCGAAGATGACAGGTACTTCGCGGTTGACCAGCGGAACGATCACTTTTTTGCCTTTGAGATGGGCAAAACGCTCGTCGTTGGGGTTTACGCAAACGGCGGTATCGCCCATAATGGTTTCAGGGCGTTGTGTGGCGATGGTTATAAATTCTGATGGCGAATCTTTAACTGCATATTTTACATAATACAACTTACCCACTACCTCGCGGTATTCCACTTCTTCATCACTGAGGGCTGTTTTTGCCTGCGGATCCCAGTTGATCATACGGGCGCCGCGATAGATCATTTTTTTATTATACAGATCAACAAAAACCTTGATAACGGCTTTGTAATAGTCGGGGTCCATGGTAAAGGATACCCGATCCCAGTCAACACTGCAGCCCAGTTTTTCTATCTGGTGATAGATGATGTTGCCGTATTTTTCTTTCCATTCAAAGGCATATTTCAGGAACTGATCCCGGGTGAGGTCGCTTTTTTTGATGCCTTTTTCCTTTTCGAGCATCTGCACCACTTTGGTTTCGGTGGCAATGGAGGCATGGTCGCTGCCGGGTACCCAGCAGGCGTTAAAACCGCTCATACGGGCTTTACGTACGAGGATATCCTGCACGGTTTCATTTAAAGTATGGCCCATATGAAGAACGCCGGTAACGTTGGGCGGGGGAATAACAATGGTAAACGGCTTACGGCCGTCGGGTGTGCTGTTGAAATATCTTTTTGATTTCCAATGATCTGACCATTTGTCTTCCACCGTCTCAGGCTGGTAATTTTTGCTTAGTTCCATAATTCTTTTTATCGCTTAAAAGGACGGCAAAGGTACTGAATCAATAGGCACCATACAATGGGGAATTGGCAAATGTAATCAGCGGCTGATGTTCCTGCAGGGGGAGGCCAGATACTTGCAGGCGGAAGATGAACCGCATTAAATGACCTTTAGATATAGCTTAAGTATTTCTTAGGTATGGACCAGATATACCTTAAGGTCAGGTAAACGTCAGGTAAAGGTCAGGTAAAGGTCTCGTAAGGGTCTCGTAAAGGTCTCGTGAAAGTCTCGTAAGGGTCTCGTGAACATCTCGTGAAAGTCTCGTGAGGGTCTCGTGAACATCTCGAAAAGTCTCGTGAGGGTTGGTGATCGGGCCAACCCGAAAATTATGATTGCGGATGCCAGCAAAAAAGCATTCGCGCTTCTTACGGCGGAATGCTTACAATAAATTACATCTCCGGTAGGATTGTGGGTTACCGGGGAAATTCTTTTGTGTTTCAGTAGAGTTCTACTACATGCTATTACGCATACCAGTACAGGTACGACAACAGCATAATAAAACATAAGAAACCTAGTGCCAATAAAGCAACTTTTGCGTTTTCTCCGAGGTGCCAGTGCGTTATTCTTTTCATACGCTACGTTTTTTTTAAAATGATTAAATCCGTAGTACGATCAATGCAATCGGTTTTCACAGGCGTACGAAGTTGAAAGGGTAGAATGAACTTTTGTAACCAACTAATGCCGTGGTGTTTCAGGAAGGATAGAAGCCAGGTAAACTAAAATGCCGGAGCTACAGTATAAAGTCCGTAACAAAGGTAATACACGGCTTTTAAAGCTGCAAATACCTTGACCAAAAATATATGTAAATACCTAGTGGTAAGGGAAATAAATAAAAAATACCTGCGTCTAAGTCGGCACTTTTCAGCAGGTATTGCAGGCAGAAGTCAAAAGTTTGTTGTCTGACGTCAGAAGCCTGAAATCAGAAAAAAATTGGAAAGTCGGAATGGCTGAGTCATCTGACATCTGGCATCAGACTTCCGACTTCGGAAAAGAATAAGCAATTAGCTGTGGGTGAACCAATACGAAAACATCACCAGGGCCGTGAAGAACAGAACAGCAACAACGGTAATAGTGGCGTTTTCCCCTGGCCTGTGCAAGTTAAATTTTTGCATAGTCAACGGATTTTAAACGGTTTACGAATGGGAGGGTACGTTTAAATCTTAATGCGTAACGCGTTAGGCATAATACTGTATTCAGCATTTTGCGTTCTGCATTTTGCATTCTGCGTTTTCAGTGGGGGTAGGATTCTTTTATGAAACGACTGTGAATCAGTGATCTATCTGATTTCTACCAGCGGTTGACTATACAACCTTATTCGTACGTAACTTCGATCCTGAGATTTCCGTCTTATGTACGCTATTGTTGACATAGAAACCACCGGCGGGTACGCTGCAAATAACGATATAACGGAGATTGCTATTGTGTTGCACGATGGACAATCTGTAGTTCAGCGGTTTGAAAGCCTTGTAAAACCGGTGCGCGACATTCCCTATTATATTCAGGTATTAACGGGCATTTCGAATGATATGGTAACCAATGCTCCTTCGTTTGAAGAACTGGCCCCTGAAATTTTTCCTTTACTGCAGGGGAACATTTTTGTGGCCCATAATGTGAACTTCGACTACTCTTTTTTAAAACATCATTTCAGTACAGCCGGCTACGACCTCACCTGCGCTAAACTGTGCACGGTACGCTTATCAAAAAAGGTCTTTCCCGGATTGCCTTCCTATAGTCTGGGCAATTTGTGCCGCGAGTTTGGTATACTTATTCATAACCGCCACCGCGCCGGAGGCGATGCCGATGGCACCGTTCAGTTGCTGGAGCATCTGTTGCAAAATAATGCCGCGCCGCATATACAACAGTTTATAAAACACGGCGCGAAAGAACAATCGCTGCCGCCACATCTGCCTAAAGAACAGATAGACCAATTGCCTTACACACCCGGTGTATATTATTTTCATAACCAGGCCGGCAAGGTGATCTATGTAGGAAAAGCAAAGAACCTTAAATACCGCGTAAGCAGTCACTTTACGCATAATGGTTCCGGTAAACAGCGGCAGGATTTTTTACGTAACATTTACAGCATCACGTACCAGCAGTGCAGTACTGAGCTGATGGCTTTTATACTTGAAAGCGTTGAAATAAAAAGATTGTGGCCTGAATTTAATTCAAGCCAGAAGCGGTTCGCTCATTCCTACGGGTTGTATATGTTTGAAGACAGAAGCGGTTACATTCGGCTGGCGATCGATAAAAAGAAGAAACATATGCAGCCGCTGTACACCTTTAATCTGGTTACAGAAGGGCACCGCTTAATGAAACAGCTGATACAGAAATTCACTCTGTGTTCAAAGCTTTGTTTCATGCAAACAGCTGCGGGCCCCTGTGCACCTGATGAAGGCCACACCTGTCATGGCGCCTGTGAACAAAAGGAGCCGGTAAATGACTATAACCAGCGTGTAAACGAAGCCCTGCAATGGCTGGAAGAATGGCTGCCTACATTTGCGGTTGTGGATGAAGGAAACGACCGGGAAGAACAAAGCTGCATATTAATGGAAAAAGGAAAGTTTTACGGTATGGGTTATATACCCGCCGGTGTTGGCATTACCAGCCGTGAGGAGCTTAAAGTGTATCTTACACAATATCCCGAAAACGATTATATCCGCGGTCTTGTATACCAGTATGCTGAACGTCATCCTCATAAGGTTGTAAGTTGTAAGTAATAAGTTTAATAAGTTATTTAAAACCTAAAACCGGCTGCCTGCCGGTGGTAGTTTGTGACTTATAACCTAAAACTTATTACTTTAGTTAATACCTTAAAACGACAACCAGCATGAAAAAAATCTACTTAACAGTTATCACTGTTATCAGTACCTTATTGACCCATGCCCAGGCAGCTAAATCAACTTACTTCGAACTGGGTGGCCCCGGGTTAGCATCTATAAATTTTGATACACGTTTTTCGAACCGCGAAGACGGTTTAGGCGGTCGCATTGGTATTGGCGGATTTAGTGTGGATGGCGGAAGCGCTGTTTTTGTTCCTTTAGGATTGAACTATCTGCTGAGCAAAGACAGCAAGAATTATCTTGAACTGGGCGCCGGCGTTACGCCTGTTTTTATCTCCGGAACTGATGGAGGTACCTTCTCCAGCACATTTGGCCACCTGATCTTCGGCTACAGAATGCAACCCCGCAATGGCGGTTTTATGTTCAGGGCCTTTGTGTGCCCAGTATTCGGGGAGTTTGGTTTTGTTCCTTATTACGCGGGTCTTTCTTTTGGGTATAAGTTTTAGTTGTCAGTCGTAATGTTTTTAGGCATTTTTGTGTAAATAACCACACTATGAAAATACGTTACCTGTTACTTGGCTGTTTGCTCGCAGCCGGATGCCATGAGACAGCATCGAACAATGAAGCAACAAAATCCGACGCTGGTACTACACAAAAAAACGCCGATCTAAAAACCCCACCCCCCGCAAAAAAAGTACCCTTATACCGCGATTCGGTAAGTGCCGAACCGGTAGCCGAGTACAAAGAGAAAACAAACAATCCCCTGAACGACTGGTATTTTTCGGTTAAGCTGTACGAAACGCCCAAAACTTTTCAGTATCTTATGAAACTGAAATACGAAGAGCTGGAAGGCGACGACACATTAAAGCTGCCCGACTTCGGCGACATGCCCAAACCTGTTATTCAGAAGGGGCCCGAGAAGTATTCCTGCATTATTGGTTTTATGGACCATAACAACCAGTTCAGAGAATACAAGAAAATATATGTTCAGGACAATGAACTGAAAGTTACAGCGCTGAAACACTATGCGGTAGCTGTGTATGAAAGGGAAGTAAAATAAAAAACAATGGAGCGGGAAATCACATCCTGGTACAGTCCGGCATTAAACAAAGAAATGCCCATTGCAACATATGGGCATTTCGGCTTTGCCCTGTTGATGGTACCAACGGCATCGGCCGACTACCTGGAATATGAACGTTTTCAATTGATGGACGCCGTTCGTTCATTTGTTGAAGCCGGTAAGGTGAAGATCTTTTCCATTAACAGCATCAACAACGAAAGCTGGATGAATAACAGTATGGAACCCCATGCCAAAGCTGTTCGTCACCGGCAATGGAACGATTATGTATTTAATGAAGTAGTTCCTTTTATAAAAACCAATACAAGCGCTGAAACACCCATTATCACCTGCGGCGCTTCTTTTGGCGCATTGCACAGCGCCAATCTGTTTTTTAAACGTCCTGATCTGCTGAATGGCTGTATTGCCATGAGTGGGGTATACGAACTGACAGAATACACACACGGCTTTTTTAACGACGATGTTTATTTCAATAGTCCCATGCATTACATGCCGAACTTAACTGATCATACCATATTGCAGCAGATAAGGACGAGCCATCATATTCATTTGTTTTCGGGGAGCGGTCAGTATGAAGATCCTGAATCGGCACGGCGTTTTGCGGGTATATTATACGGCAAAGGCATCAACTATGAACTGGATATCTGGGGGCCTGAATGGAAACACGATTGGTATACCTGGCAGAAGATGCTGCCGCATTATCTGGGAACGAGGTTTTAGTTAGGTTGATAAGTTGATAGGTTGATAGGTTAATAGGTTGATAAGTAACTTTTCAGCTTATCAACGTCTGCAACAATTCAATAAAGCGCTCCCGGGAGATCATATGGGCGCCGAGGCTTTCGAGGTGTTCGGTGTATACCTGACAATCGATCAGTTGTACGCCTTCTTCCTGTAGCTGCTGCACATAACTGATGAACGCAAATTTGCTGGCATTGCTGGCTTTGCTGAACATACTTTCGCCAAAAAAAACTTTTCCCAGCCGCACGCCGTATAGGCCGCCTATCAGTTCATCGTTAAACCACGCTTCGGCGCTGTGTGCAAAACCCAGTTTATGTAAATGGATATAGGCCTGCTTCATTGGTTCGGTGATCCATGTGCCGTTCTGCCCCGGACGGTCGATGCTTTTGCAATTGTCGATCACTTCAGCAAATGCCTGATTGATGGTGAAGGTAAAAGTCTGCTTTTTCAGCAATTGCTTCATGCTTTTGCTGATTTTTAGTGTATCGGGCGTTAATACAAAACGCGGATCGGGGCACCACCATAAAATGTGCTGGCCTTCGTACCAGGGGAATATTCCACTTTGATAGGCGAGGAGTAGCCGTTCAGGGGAAAGATCACCGCCCACTGCCAATAACCCGTCAGGTTCAGCCAGGTGAACAGGGGGAAAGATCATCTCCTTATCTAAGGCAAATAAAGGCATACGGTGTGGTTGATCACCATAAAAATAGTAAGCAATTGGCAATAGGCAAAAAGCCCTGAGCGAAGCTGAAGGGTTCAGGCAGTAACTTCAAGGGTAGCTCCGATACCTCTGTCGGTTATGGCGTCGCATTGAGGTTTTAATTCGTCGTAGGAGCCTTGCTTTACGGCATATTTTCCCTGAAAGTGTATGATATAAGCACATTGTTCGGCCTGTTCGGGCGAATGGCCGCATACTTCTATTAAGGTTTCAATTACCCATTCGAAAGTATTTACTTCATCATTCCAAACAATAAGACTATACGGTTCATCCAATGTGGTTAGCACATCGGTATCCTCTTCAAATTCTGGTCGTATCGATCCGTTATATAATACCATGTGATATGGTTTATTCCGCTACAAATTTATACAAATACCCCGCGTATAACAAGCCCTTTTATATCTTTTTAATATCGGGCAGGGAATGTAAACCATTCATTTATAATTGTATAACAGACTTTATTTATTGATCGGAAACAAAAATGCGTTAATTGCGGTCGAGTGCGAAGATCCACTGCACGCCAAACTGATCAGTCAGTGAAGCCCATTCGCCGTTGATGAACATAGAGTCGGATGCCGGGTAGCTGATGTGGCCATGTTGCGAAAGCCTGCTAAAAAGTGTGGTGAGAAAATCAGCCTGCACGCAATCGAAAAATAATGACACCCTGTTGCCATGAAAGATCCCTTCCTCATTCATTAAGTCAGATGCAAACAATTTCACCGGGCCTGCCACCAGTGTGGCGCCAACCACCATATGCATCATTTCTTTTGGCAGGCTGTGCGAAGCCGGTACATCGGCCAAATAATTGATGCGAAGTTTACCTCCAAAGCACGTGTGGTAAAAATGCATAGCCTCGCTGCAGTTGCCATTGAAGTTGAGGAAGGGATAAATGTTCATGACTATTTGTTATAGGCATTTTCCAGTTCGGCAATATTGAGCTTCTTCATTTTCCACAGGGCCTGCATCATATTGCCGGTTTTTACGGGGTCGCCCGAATTGAGTTTCTCCTGTAACATGGCAGGCACAATTTGCCACGATAAACCGAATTTGTCTTTTAACCATCCGCATTGATCTTCTCTGCCGCCGTCTGCTGTTAATTTCGACCAGTACTTGTCGATCTCTTCCTGTGTTTGGCACAAAACAAAAAAGGAAACCGATTCATTGAATTTGAATTGCGGACCAGCATCAAATAAATACATTTTTAACCCATTGATGATAATGCTGCCCATCATAACCTGATCGGCAGGAAATGGCGTGCCCTGGCCCCAGTGCTTTATTTGTAGTATCGACGAATTGGGAAATAAGCTGGTGTATAAATTCATGGCTTCTTCTGCTTTGCCATCGAACCACAGGAAAGGAACAATTTGCTGATTGGATGTTACGGTGCTCATATTTTTATTGTTTTTGTTTTCACAAATTTCAACTTAAAACGACTCGCATAAAATGGGAGAAAACGGCTATTTTAGGGGGAGAAAATGCCAGATTGCTTTTAAAACCAGTTGATGAACTGATATGAAAAGGATTTCAATTTATGTGCCCCGCAGTGGTTTTATTGAAGCCATATCGCCTCCTTACCGGGTATTTAATACGGTAAACGATATCTGCAGGGGCCAGGGAAAAGAGCCTGCCTTTGCGGTTGAATTTGTTGGATTGGATAAAAGTGTTGCTGTACAGAACGGAGAGTATTCTGTACATGTGAACCGTTTGATTAGTGAGATTGATGATACCGATGTAGTAATTGTTCCCGCTTTATCTGGTGATATGAACAACACCATCGAATTGAACAAAGACGCTATTCCATGGCTGAAGCGTATGCACGAAAAAGGAGCAGAGATGGCTTCCCTGTGCATTGGCGCTTTTCTGCTGGCCGCAGCAGGCGTACTGAACGGAAAGAAATGCTCCACACACTGGGCCTTTTATCATGCGTTTCATGAAAAATATCCTGATGTAGAACTGGTAGATGGCGCTATTATCACCGATGAAGGAAAGGTGTATTCCAGCGGTGGCGCCAATTCTATCTGGAATTTATTGTTGTATCTGGTGGAGAAGTATACGGGCAGGGATATGGCTATACTGGTGGCAAAGTTTTATGCGGTGGATATCGACCGGGAGAATCAGAAAGCGTTTACGATCTTTCAGGGGCAAAAGTCTCATAACGATCCGTCGATACTCGCTGTGCAGGAATATATCGAGGAAAAATATGCCAACTCGCTTACCATTGAAGAACTGGCCGATCATGTAAATATAAGTCGCAGAAGTTTTGAACGCAGGTTTAAAGATGCCACCGACAATAATGTAATGGAATATGTTCGCCGTGTACGGGTGGAGGCTGCCAAGCGCAGTTTTGAACTGACCCGCAAAAACATCACCGATGTTATGTATGATGTAGGTTATTCAGACACCAAAGCCTTCAGAGATGTATTTAAAAAGATCACCGGGCTTACACCGATTGAATACAGGAATAAGTATAACAAGCAGTAATATTGAATTATGAATGCTAAATGTCCAATGTTGAAGTGAGCCTCACTATTCAACATTGAACATTGGATATTCGATATTTATTTTTGGTGAAGGCATATGCCGTTGCCATCGGGGTCTTTCATCCAGGCAAAGCGGCCCCAGGGTGTATCGTCGATCTTACCAACTTCTATGCCCTTTGCTTTTAATTCACGGCTTTCTTTTTCAATGTCATCTGTTTCGCAAATGGTTGCCTGAAAGCCGGCAAGCGATATGGACGTATTGCTATTGGGAAGTGCTAACTGTATCCATGTTCCGCCATGCGCATCCGGTGCTTCTATCAATACCTGAAACCCCAGTTTTAAATAAAACTCTTTGGCTTTTTGCTGGTCTTTTACAGGCGTCATAATGATTTCAATGTTTTTCATTTTTACTGTTTTATAGTTACTGTAAATTGAATTTAATATGTCAAAGCTAGGCTCAAATTGGGGAGATTGGCCATGGCAAATGCGACAAATTTCCCTGTCGGTTGCGACAGTAATTTGTAATAAATTTATTACATGAAACACATTTCCATTCTGGCATTACATGATGCAACGATGTCCTGCATCGACAGCAGTTACCAGATCCTTACGCGGGTTAATGATTTTTTGAAGTATCAGGGAAAAGAGCCGTTTTATACAGTGGAAATAGCAGGGAAGGAGAAAGAAGCCAAACTAAATAATGGACTATATACCATAACGGTGCACCGTACGATTGATGAAATTCAAAAAACAGATGTAATTGTTATCCCTTTATTATGTGGTGATTTTTCAAAGGTTTTTGATAAGAACAGGCAATATACCGACTGGGTAATTTCTCAATACCGTAATGGCGCTGAAATTGTATGCCTGTGCGTCGGGTCTTTTTTTCTTGCATCAACCGGTTTGCTTAAAGGCAGAAAATGCGCTATTCACTGGGCTGCCAAAAATGAATTTGCAGTCATGTATCCCGATGTTACCGTAATTGACGACACCATCATTACCGATGAAAACGGGATCTATACCTGCGGTGGCGGTTATTCTTACCTGAATTTACTGTTATATATAATTGAAAAGCATTTGGGCAAAGAGCTATCGGTACTGGCTTCAAAGATGTTCGAAATTGATATTGAAAGAAAGAGTCAGAACCCGTTTATGATCTTTGTTGGGCAAAAGCAGCATGGCGACCACCAGGTGCTGAGTGCACAACAGTTTATTGAGAATAATTCCACCGAAATTTTCACGGTTGATGAGCTCTGTTCAAAATTCGGTGTTGGGCGAAGGACCTTTGAGCGCAGGTTTAAAAGCTGTACAGGCAATTCCATTGCCGAATATATTCAGCGGGTGAAGGTAGAATTTGCCAAAAAGCAACTGGAATCGGGCCGCAAAACCATTAATGAAATTATTTATGAAACAGGATACAATAATATAGACGCCTTTAGAAAGGTATTTAAAAAACACACTGATCTGTCGCCGGTTGAATACCGAAGAAGGTATAATGGGTAGTATTAATTGATACCAAATAAAAGTCCCGCTTCGTATAGTCCGAGGGTAAACCCCGGGTTATACGAGCGGGAACTTTTGTAAAATGAAGGGTCCCCTGCCTATAATCAGGAACCAATCATGCATAGGACAAAGCGTAGGTTTAATTCTTCGGGCTGGGGGGATGAATTATTACCCAAATGTTGCCGTTTAGCCAGATATGAATCCATGGTAGATACCACCTATTCATTTCATCCTCCCCAGCCTGAGGGTGTTATCTCTTTTGAAACAATAATGTTTTATGCAATCCGCTGCCGCCTGCTGCCTGTACATAATATATTCCTGTATGCAGCTGCGATATATCGAGTGTGAACATGTTATCACCTTTTTCAGCTATCATTGTCCGGCGCAGTAGTGTTCGACCTGCTACGTCGGTTACCTGCAGTGAAAGACGGTCCGTTGCCGGCATATTGACAAACACTGTTATCTGTGGCTGACTGGTAACGGAAGGCCGAAGGCTTACAGCAGGAAAATCTTCCTGATAGCTTATCATCACTGTTTTGCTATACTGCTCGCCGCCTGGCATCTCTATTTTGAGCCGATAATACCAGGCGCCGGTTGAGGGCAGTTTGTCGGTGTATGTATATGTATTTTGTCCGTTGGTTGCTGCTACCGTGCCTATATCTGTATATAAGCCATCAGTGGCAGCACGCTGTATAATAAATGTCATTGGTAACTGTTCAGCCACCGCCTGCCAGCTCAGTACATTGGTTGCTGAGCCTGCCTGTTCAACAGTGAACGACTGCAGGTTGCTGGCCAGTACCGTATACAACGCTGCTATATTACCTGAGCACAGGTTCAGCGCATGACCCGGCGGAACCTGTGTGCCGGTATAATATTTTACACCTGTAGAGTAATTCTGTACTGTGTCATGTGCGTTTGAAGTCCAGATGCCGCTCCAGCCTACATAGGCTGCTGTATCGGTGGGCGGACAAATAGCCCTGATAATGTCGTTACTGACGATATTACCCTGTACATACAGATCGTTGATTACAGTTATGATGGCCACTCCATACGTTGTGATCGTATTATTAAGCAGGTTGCCCATCACTTTTACAAAACCTGTTGCATTGATATTTATGAATCCATTGTTGGTTGTATTGGCGGCAACATTCAGCTTTCCGTCTACGTTGATCGCAGATACATTATATACACTGCCGGTATTATTTGAAAGACCGCCGCCGCCATTTACATTCATAACGCCAGTGCTGCCAATATTCAATATGCTGTTGTTGATGGCATTGCCTGTAACATTCAGTGTTCCATTGACGGTTACTGTATCAGAACCGGTGGTAGTAGGGGCGGAGCCATTCATAAAATTACCGCCAACAGTTACCACGCCCGAATTGCTTATTGTAACATGCCCTGTGCCGGCAGTCATGGAAGATGTGCTTACAGAAGCGTCATCGACCGAGAAATTTCCGCTGACATTAAGTGTACCATCAACATGTAATGATGTATACGGTGGATTATTAGTAGTAGCAATTCCGTTGTAAGGCGATGGATTGGTTGAACAGGCGCTGGTTACAACTGTAGACCCGTTACCGTTTATAGTAAGGTTAACAGCGCTCATGGTACCGCCGCTTTCAATTTCAATACGGCTGTAAGCATACTCAACCAGCATGTTGGCGCCGTTGACTATCAACTTACCTCCTTTGTGTATGTAAATAATGCCTCTTGGGCCCATTACGTTATCGTTACCATTTAGGGTTACAGTGCCCCCACTGTCGATATGCAGGAAAACCCAGTTCTTAAATCGTTTGGTTCCACTGCCGGCTGCCAGGTTTCCGTTCACTGTTAACGAACCTTTACAATCGATGATCATGGCCTGAGAGGTAAGCCCGGATGTATTAATACAGGGATAGTAAGCATTGTTTGTACCGGTATTGCCATCGCCCTGAAGGTCGCCTCCGATGGTAAGCGCACCACCCGAAGCAATGCTGATATACGAAGGCTGGTCTAACCAGGTAAATGCGCCGGTAACAGATACGTTACCACTGCTGCCAACAGACAAAGTAGTATTGGCGCCGGTGATCGACACAGATGAATAAGTTACCGTAGTATTGAGCGACGCAGATTGCCCGTTTGTTAACGTAAGCTGGGCCTGCGTATGAAATGAAGCTGCAAGCATCAGGTATATAATGAGTAATACAATGGCCGCATAGCGACGTAATGTATATACACTTTGGGGCAGGGTAAAATCAACAAACATAATGAGTACGGATTAAGGGGTATATCGGATCACGACTTTATTATCCAACAGAATCTTAGAAGACCCGCTTAAAAAAAACGGGTCTTTTCTTTTTGGCTTTAAGTTGTCACATCAGAGCCAGGAATTGGATTTTAAAAACGGCTATACGTAGGGAATACGGCTGGCCGCATCGCTATTGGATTAATACATAATATTTTATTGGTATCTTACTTCACCCATAGTTGTATTTTATAATTAATTATTAATTCTACTTTGTTAATACCCGCTACTTTCTATGCCGATCGAAATCTTTAACCTATAATTGTGTAATTAACAATTAAGTACAATTACATAAAAAGAGACTAATTATGAATGCAAGTAGCCAAATTTATTCCGAAGGCGAAGTAGTAATAGTTGGAAAAAGTCAAAAACGGTAAACGATCAGATAATTGAAATAATTAATCTCCGATATCGTTTTCGTACTTTCGACGGGATAATATAGCCTATTATTGTAATATTAATACCAAACTCTAACTCTTGAAAAGAATACTAATTGCCGATGATCATACTATTGTAAGAACAGGTATAGCTGTTCTTATAAAAGCTGAATTATTGAATGTACAGATAGATGAATGCTGTGATGGCGATGGAGTGTGGAAGAATATACAAGCCGCGCAATATGATCTGTTCATTATGGACATAAACATGCCCGGTACCGACTCTGTTAATCTGCTGAAAAATATATTCACTCATCAACCGCAACTGAAAGTGCTCATCCTTTCGATGAGCAGCGAAGAGGTGTATGCGAAAAAATACCTGCAACTGGGCGTAATGGGATTTATCAATAAGGAAGCGGATACTAACGAGATCCGCAAGGCCATTACTACCGTTATGAATAACAGGAAATACATGAGCCCCAAACTGCTTGAGGTTATTACACGTGAGGCAATAGATGGAACGCCGGCTAATGCTTTATTTGAAAATCTATCTGCCCGTGAGCTGGAAGTAATGACACACCTGGTGGAAGGTAAAAATGTATCGGAAATTGCCGGCATACTATCCATTCATATCTCTACCGTTAGTACGCACAAGGCGAGTATTCTGCAAAAGCTGAATGTAAGCAATGTAATAGAACTAACAAGGATAGTTAAGCGGTTTGATATCGCGTAACCTACTGTTTGAATATCAGGGTTATCCTGTTACCGGTTTTTCCGGGCTGGCCTATGGTTAGCTCGCCTTGTATACGGGTAAGCAGTTCGAGAATGATCTTATAGCCAAACCCGTGGCTGTCGTTTTCGCCCTGATAGGTTTTATTTAGAATGTCGGCTACCAGTTCCTTTTCCATGCTTTTACCGGTATCGGAGATCATAATGCGAACTTCCCCGGCATGTTGTACCGCTTCCATTTTTATTTCCCCATTCAGGGTATATTTATTGGCATTGTCTGCCAGGTTGCGGATGATCAGTTTTAATATGTTGGGATCAGTAAGCAGCGTAACATCCGGAGGAATAAGGTTTAAAACAGTATTCTTACGGATAGCGGCGGCAGGTTCATACAACGAAATAATTCCGGCAACAATGTCGTGGAGCACTATTTCTTCCCGCTTTATAACAAACCCTTCTTTCTGTGCATTTGTCCATATAAGAAAGTCCTGTGTAAACTCATACAGGTCATGTGTTGCGTTATTTACTTTCAGCAGGTTTTCAGATAGTTCAGGCTGTGTTATTCTTTGATAATTTGCATAAAGATGCGCGGTGAGGATATGCAGAAAGCGAAGCGGCGAACGCAGGTCATGCAATATAACGGCGATCATTCTTTCTTTTACCTCATTGCTGGCCGACAGCGCCTCTGTTCTTTCTGCTACTTTTTGTTCGAGCAGTTCAGCCCTTTTTACTGCGCGGGTATACCGGAGCCAGAAAATAAAGAAAAGGATACCGATTGCTATAATGGCAATAAGAAGCCTGAACCAGATCGTTTCATACCAGTAGGGGAGAATGGTCCAGGTAACTTTTTTATAGTCGTACCGTCCGTATCGTTCCTGCTTGCGGATGATGAGTGTATAGGTGCCTTTGTGCAAACCGGTCAATACCAGTTTGGCATCGGTATTCATCGGCCGCCATTGATTGTCTAATTGTGGAATGGAGTATTCCAAATGCAGATTGGCCTGGTTGCCAAAATACGGAGATGCGATCTCGAGTACCAGAGGGCCTTCGTCCTGCCGTTGGTCGAAATGATCAGCTGTCAACACCTTTTTCTCGTCGGTGAGCAGGCGGTCAATAAATATCGGGTGTTCGGGGAATTGAATAGGAACGCTGTCTGGTTTGAATAGCACGAGCCCATTGAGTGAAGGCAGCGAAAAATGACCGTCATGTGTAACGATGCCACAGGGTGTGCATCCGCCGTTAAATTCGTTTGTTGTAAATCCTGCTGATTTGTCGAAATAATAATAAAAAACGTCTTCTTTTTTGCCGGATGCATAATTGTCCAATTCTTTCTTTGCAACCCTGTACAATCCTTTGTTGGTAGAAAGCCAGAAATAGCCCTGCTGATCTTCCATAAAACAATGAACAGTGGCGAGATTGTTGTCGCGGTCTACCGGCATTTTGAAAGGCTTACCGTTGACATATTTATAAAACCCCTGTCCGTACGTACCAATCCAGATGCTTCCATCTTTCGCTTTATAGATCGTTCTTATTGAAGCGCTATCGAGTCCCGGCAAACGGCGGAGCTTATTATCTGTGAGGTCATATGAAAATAATCCCTGTGCTGCGCCGATCCATATATCATTCGGGTTTACCTCTTTAAGAACCTGCAGGTCGGCCCCATGCATCCGCGGATCCAGGTTAAGTAAAGTAGTATATTCATTGCCCTTATGGCGGAGCAATTGATATGCGCCGCAATACAGAATGCTTTTATCGCTTGCTTCGATAATTGAAGTAGGCCAGAAACCGAGGTATTGAACGCTAACAGGATGTTGGAGGCTGGTATCGTTTTTTTTAAAATAGTGAAAGTCAGAATACCAGATGGTGTCGTCTGAAGCCTTTAGAAAGGCCATCCGGTCGTACAAACCCGGTGTAGGGATGTTCACTGCCTTATTCCGATCCAGTACACCAGAGCCGGTAAGTATTCTGTTGCCTGATAATTCCAGCTGTGCATACAGGCTATTGATAGCATAGTTGTCGCCGGTAAAGGAAAGCTGATCGAATGCATGTTTTTTGAGAATGTATAAGCCGTTGGTGGCTGTACCTATGTACAGTGTACGATAAATATCATCGTATATTATACAGTTGATATCCCTGATACCGGTATTGGCTGCCAGCATATCGAAATCGATGGACCCATCATGCATCTTTAGCAACAATATATTTCCTTTGTAAGCAAGAAATGTGTGGTTGGAATCTCTGCGAGCATTCACCGTGTACTGTGCCGGGTATGCGCCGGTTTGGGCCTTTCCAAAGATCTCCATGAGCCAGGGATTACAGGCGATGTCTTTTTGCCAGCGACCATCTTTAAAGGCATAAAAGTGATTCTGTCTGTCTACAAAGCAATAAACATCGCCCACCATAAATTGGATCTTCAGGGCGTGGCCTTCAATTTCAGATAGCGGATAGATGCCCGCCTTATGATCATCGAGATAATAATAATTTACATCTTTTCTTACATATGCCTGTCTGTCGTTCTGCGTAAGAAGATCGCCATTCAGATCTAATCTGTTTAACAGTCCTTTATGGGCAGAGGTATCGCTGCCCCATTTTTTAAAGATGTTGTCAAAGTAAAAAATACAATTATTCACCATGTGGTTCTGGTAAGGATTGGCCGAAAGGATGCTGTCTTCTTTTAACTGATAATCGGCCGTTACTGTCAGGATCCGGTGGCTGGCATAACCTGGTTCTAAAAGCAGTCTGCCTTTTATTGAGTGGATTAAATTACACCTGTTGTTATATAAAGCAGGCGTATTGGCCATATTGTATTCACGAAAGTTCTTTCCGTCGAAACGTACCATGCCCATTTCTGTGGCAAGCCATAGAAAACCGTTATAGTCGAAAGCCATATCATTGACGCTGTTCTGCGGAAGCGCATTATCGCCATTGTAATTGACAACGCTATAGCCTGGCACAGTGGTTTGCTCTTTCGAGGCCAGGCAAAGGAACAGGCATAGAGAAAATAGTACAGAATTGGGTATGTACGGCTTCATATTTTTCAATCGGTACAAGTTTAGTAATAATTGGGATTACTATTAAATAATATTGCTTGTTGGACATTTTTTTATGATGGCCGATTGAATATGAGGGACAAAAATAAGGCCCACGTTACTGTGAGCCTTATAATTATGTGTTATATTAACATTTGTTAGCGTTTATCCTCGTACAGGCGGAAGTATAACGCCTTTCTGAGAGAAACGTACGCCTGCCGCAGGTTTGAATAGAATACCCGACGTTCGATCGGCCGGTCCTTCAAGGGTTTAATTCGTATGAGATTTTAATGGCACCGCAGTTTCTTATCAATTATCAATTTAATTCATTACCGGTTAAAATATAGCTGTTTAACAAAAAATCATCGTAGCTTTAGAAAAGCCGGTCAACACCAATATTCTTTGTACATCATTATTTCTTTTCGCATACAATACACTTCAAAAAAACCTGTTTCACAATCTTGCTCTACCAAGGCTACCGTATTTATGATTATGAATTAGTCATCTATTCTTAATCTAAAATTGGCTGTTATGGCACTGCGCACCCATTTGTATAAAGTACAACAAATGATTGTTGTTGCTTTATGTAGCTCGCTATTGTTTGTGAATTGCAAAAAGGTCTTACGCGACAATCCCGACAATGCAAGTGTTACCCTTAAAAATAATGCAGGCGCGGCACATTTGAGCGCCTGGGTAATTACAAGCTGGTACAAACTGCATATTCGTATGATGTTAACGGCAAACCCCGCCACTAACAACGCACTCAATGCACAGGCTTTTACTTATTTCGGAATAGGTGTATATGAATCGGTGCGGTCAGGAATTAAAAATTCTGTAAGCCTGTCGCAATCGTTGTATACTATGCCCGAAATGCCGCAGAAAGACAATAATGGATATGACTTACAGGTAAGCGCCAATGCGGTACTGGCAAGCCTTACCAGAAGCTTTTTTACCTGGCTTACGGCTGACAATAAGGCCAGCGTTGATTCTCTGGAGAATGCTATCAATGAACAATTGTCTTTATCGATGGAATCTGCAAAGTTTAACAGGTCACAGGCATATGGGCGTGCCGTTGCAGATGCCCTTTACAATTGGTCTAAAACAGATAACTGGAATGTTGGCAATGCAGGTTATATACCACCCACATCACCTGCCGGAGTATGGATTCCCACACCACCGGCATTCGCCCCCGTCCCGGTATTGCCGTTTATATCAAACTCGCGCCCCCTGATGATAGAACATGCCAGTGGAATAACACCGCCGCTGCCTTTTCCTTATTCAGAAATCCCGGGCTCGGATTTTTATAAAATGGTGAGAGATGTGTATGATCTTTCCAAAGTATTAACTCATGAAGACTCGGTGATGGCCTTGTACTGGAACGACGTTGGGGTAGGAGTAGGATATACGCCCAGCGGTCACGTTTTTAATGAGGTTACGCAAGCCATTGAACAGAATAATATAGATCTGGGAACAGCGGCGCAGGCTTATGCCAAAGCGGGTATTGCCTCGCACGACGCTTTTTTGGTTTTGTTCCGATCGAAATATGTATATAATCTGATACGGCCTGTGAGTTATATTCGTAAGCTTTGGGAACCTGCATGGCTACCGGTAATTCCTACACCACCGCATCCCGAATATCCTTCTGCGCATGCATTTATTACGTCTGCTACCATGAGGGCTGCGGTTTCTGTGTTAGGCAATATTTCGATAATGGACCACACCTATGATTTTCTGGGTTATAAGCCACGGCCATTCGCCAATTTAGATTCGGCAGGAAGCGAGGCTGGTAATTCCCGTCGTTTTGCAGGCATCCATTACAAGCCTTCTATTGTAACCGGTTTGACTGAGGGACGAAAGCTGGGCGACGATGTAGCGAATATTAAAATGACTCAATAAAAATGAGTATCGGGAAAAGGAGAGGCTGACTTTGAGATGGGTCAGCCTCTTATGTTTTTACTCCTGTGGCAATGAATACCAGCGGCGGTAAACTTTATTAATATATGTTACCAGCAATATTATAAACAGCAGGGCGCCGCCTGTTTCTGCATAAACTATATATTTGTCTATATTCGTAATAACCCCTTGCACGTCACCTCCATACTGCTTATATATCTGCTCTTTCTTCCACGCATCATACCAGAAAAAAATAAATAACGGAAAGAACGGCACAAGGCTAACAAACAGATTGATAAATATACCGGTTACCACTTTTCTGGTATGAATATAAAAGACCAACAGGGATGCAAGAAAAAATAAGATGGTGTAATTAACTATTGTAAGTAAAAAAGTAGAGTCTTCCGAATGAAAGAATGCGAATGTAAGCCCTGTTAAAATGGCAAGCAGCACGCCTGTAAGCAACGACAGGAAAAAAGTACGTGTGGTTGTATGTCTGAAAATAAATACCAGCAGGGTGATGATGAGGGTAACGTAATAAAACACCCTTATATAAGGGGGCAGGTTTTCTTTCGACCATCTGTATTTTTTTTCAATGATATTTGAAAAAGCGGTTTGCACGTGGACCAGATGATATTTTTTAGATACGATGTCAAACGGGCCGTCATTTTCCTCAATTTCCAGATTACGGCTATGTGATGGAAGATCTTCCTGATAATGATATTTATGCAACAGCACCCCTAACTCTTTACTGATCGTAGCTCTGTCTGCCGCATGTTGGGGATATTTGAATACTTTATTATACAGATCGAACGAGCTTAATAATTTATTCATCGTCGAATTATCTGCTATGGCGAGTCCGATAAAATCATAAGCCGGGGTATAATGCAATATATATAAAGTGTCGTTCAGTTTAATCAGGCTATCGACCTCGTGCTGTTTGTAACTGAATGCTGCGGAATCAAGAAATATATGGTGACGGGCAGGCTTTCCTGCAATCGTATCCGTACGCTCGTAATCGCCATCTACATAAGCTGCGTTTACCCTGGGCTCTTCGCCTTCTTCTACAATTGAAACAGTATCGTATGACCAGGGCATTTTAAGTAAATTATATTCAAGCTGGCATACTTTGGTATTGATGGCATTGATATCCTTTACAATCTCTTCATCGCCATAGGCCATATTGGCACGAATACTTTCAACGGCCGGCTGCACATAGGCAAATAATACAATGATCCCTGCCGATATAAAATATAATATAAAAGAGGTGAGCGTATAAAAGCGATCGATAACGCCATACCGTTTAAATAAATTAAAGCGAAGCAGGTAAATAAGCCATACCACGAGTGCTATAATAGAAATAACAGATACAAAGCCTATCCAGATCGGTGACATGGACCCTGTTCTTAGATCTGAAGGGTCTAAAAAACAAACCACTGCCAGCAGTACCATGAACAATAAGCCATAATACAAAACCAGATGCGTACGGGTACTCCATACACCGGGTTTGTTAAGCAATAATTTTTGTTCGGCTGATTTCAGAAGCCCTGGCATCAGGGGCCTTTTTATATTCATCGGATATTAATATTAAATGAATCGTTTGGTTGAATGGGTGATGTCGCGGAAATAGGTAATGGGTATTTTGCCATTAACAAGTGAAGATAAAATATCCTGTGCAGATAGTTCCTTTGCTGTTATGGTATAAAACCCTCCGTTATAAGTGAGCTCACCCTGATTGTTTAGAACCTGCTGCAGCGTATCCCTGCCGGCAGTCGTTTCCAGTTCAACTACGAATGCCTGAGCTGTCTTTTCAGGTTCTCCGGTTCTAAAAAGACAGGAACCATTTTTAATGAGCAGTACGGTATCTGCAATTTTTTCTACTTCATGCAGTTGCTGCGAGCTTAGCAGTATACCCATGGGGTTGTGTACTGATTTGGCCATGAACCTGAGATCGGTGAGAATGCTTTGCTGGGCATTGATGTCAAGGTTTGCCAATGGTTCATCGAGGATTAGCAGTTTGGGTTTCTGCAGTAATATACGGGCTATTTCAAAACGCGTGCGGTAGCCGCTGCTGATCTGGCTCCAGTTAAGATGTGCGTATGGCGTGAGGTCAAGCCGTTCGAGCATGAAATCGACCATTACCGTATTTTCTTCGTTTTTAATGCCGTATATGGCAGCTGAAAAATGCAGATTGTCTTTTAGCGATCCATACCATTTCGGAATGCGCTGTGGTATAAATGCGAGGTGATGCTTGATGTCGTAGTAGTCGGCCTGCTGCAGCTGCGAAAAATTCAACTCTCCTGTATCCAGTGCCAGTTGTCCTGCAATGCACCGGAGCAGCGTTGTTTTTCCATTTCCGTTTTCACCTACTACGCCCACTACATCGCCGGTATTAATTTGTAAACTAATAGGCTGCAGGCTAAAATTTCCCGAATGATATGTTTTGCCGATCTGCTGAGCGGTTACCAGTGGTGTAGTGTGATAAGTAAGTTTTTCGTTTACATGATCGATCTTATCCAGCAGGTTATTGGCCGATTGAAAGAATGTGGCGGGTATTGCTGTTTTTTCATGTTGCCGGTATGCCTGACTGAAAGCAATCGATTCTTTAAGCAGAGGAACATTTGCGGTATCAAGCGATGCATCCAGTATTCTTCTTACAGCTAAAGAAAGATCGTTATGCTGGAGGTACGACTGAATTTCTGCAATTCTTGTGTGCATGGGATTTAAGGTTGTTATGAAATATAATCTGGCATACACTATTGCCATATTTAAGCCTGCGTTTGGCCTGTGGCCAGAAATTCATCAAATTCAGTAGTAGTAGTACTTTGAAGTATTAAAGATGCGTTTGTTATTGCTGAATGATAGCCTAAAAACAAAACGGCAATCAAGGGTAATTCCAGCATGCTTTCAATAAAAAACAGGGTTCCATTAGGAAATGGCGCCATTACTAATGAGAAAATATGTTCCCTTACGAAAAGGGCAAATTCATATGCCATTTCATTGAATAGCCAAAAGGCAGTCAGCAGGAATAAACATTCTTTTAAAGTAAAAAAGGATTTGTTTTTAGTGAGGGCCCGTTTGTTTATATAGGAAAACAAAAGCAAGGGTAAATAAATTCTGAGAAAGTGTGTCTGAGAAAAGATCCATGGGCTGAACGCCTTATTACTCATGCTGGTATATACGTATGCATTTACCTGACATAACAGGTAATCTATAACCAGGCAACCAACCAATGCAAGGAATAAAAATCCGAAATCACCCGGCTTCATTTCATCAAAAAAAGAACCAAACTGCACATTCAGGTTTTCTCCGTCGCGGATAACTTTTCTTGATAAGGCGATAGAAAAGAAGCTGATAACGAATAACAGAATGGATTTTGACATATCTACAAACTGATAACCGCCTGATAAACTGAAACGATACCATATATAGCTTGATAAACTTTTGCCTGGTGCGACTTCCGGACCGCCATAGAGGTGAAGGGCTAAGATAAAAAGCAAACACAAAAAAGACAGAATTATGGTAACGCCAAAGGTTTTTTTGAAAAGGGTTTTATATACGGTTACAAAGTCCCGTAATTGTTTTTCGAGAAACAGATCGAATGACATATATAGTCGGGGTTTTTGGTTCGGCCTACTGAGGATAAGGAACGATCAGATTTGGAAATCCTGTAATAATACCAGAAATATTCCTTTTTTGCAAATAGCTGTCTGTTAAAGCTTTAAAATCGGTGCTTTTGCAGGAAGATGTGTATATTTAGCAGAGCATTTTGACAAGCTGTTCAGCGCAATCCCAAAGTTTGAGCGGTTTTTTAGAATACTGCTGCAGAATGCTTACACAAGGGAGCAACTGCGCACCATAGAAAATCTTACGCTCACCGCAGAAGAACGCTACTTCCGGTTTATGGATAAATATCCCCGCATCGTAAGTCAGGTAACGCAAAAACAGATCGCATCTTATCTTGGTATTACACCAGAGTTTTTGAGCGCCATCCGGAAAAAGAATCTATCCCGCGGGGCACGGTAAACGAATTTCTTAATGTACCTTAAGTATGACTTGCTGCTTTCTGTTTTGTTTTGCAAAAAAACACACTTATGCTAATTTTAATTGCCGGACCTTACCGGAGCGGTACTAATGACGATCCGCAATTGATGAAGAAAAACCTTGACAGGCTTGAATCAGTTGCTTTGCCTTTGTTCAGAAAGGGACATATTCCGTTTATCGGAGAATGGATAGCATTGCCGCTTATTCATCTGGCGGGTTCCCAAAAGCCCGGTGACGAAGCGTGGGAAGAAATACAGTACCCTGTTGCCCATCGTATGCTGGAAAAATGCGATGCTGTACTTCGGCTGGAAGGTGCATCCAAAGGGGCTGATGAAGACGTGAAAAAAGCAAAGGCGAGAGGGTTGAAAGTTTATTATAGTATAGAAGAGGTACCGGATGAAAGTATCAGTTAAAACTGCGCATGTTAAAATGATTGAATAACTGGCTAATTCTTCTGGTGATGGTCTGTTGATTTATGCTTTAGTTGCACGAGGATGGATAATTGAACTGGAATTATAAAACCAATGGCCCCATATGAATCTGTTTTCATTTAAAAAGGTTATTTGTAGTGTAGCTGTCTGTCTGTTTATTACAGCTGCTGACGCACAGGTGATACTCACACCAAAAGAAAGCCTACAACCAAAGATCAACGGAGCAAAAGTATTTGGTGTTCGACCCAATCACCCGATCCTGTTTACCATTCCGGCTTCGGGAACAAGACCAATGAGTTTTTCTGCCGACAATCTTCCCCAAGGCGTAACTGTAGATGCAAAAACAGGAAGGATTTCAGGCTCCCTTGCAACACCCGGAGAATATACGCTTACGCTTCATGCAAAAAATAAGCTGGGTAAAGCCACCCGTTCATTTAAGATTGTTGTGGGCGAAACGATCGCATTAACACCTCCCATGGGATGGAATAGCTGGAATGTGTATGCAAGCAAGGTTACTCAGGAATTAGTACTGGCCAATGCAAAAGCAATGGTAAGTAGTGGATTGATTAATCATGGATGGAGCTATATGAATATTGATGATGTATGGCAGGGTAGCAGGGGTGGAGAGTTTGGCGGAATACTTCCCGATTCAGCCACTTTTCCCAATATGCAGGCTTTGGTTGATGAAATTCACAATATGGGTTTGAAGACGGGGATCTATTCTACTCCCTGGATTGAATCGTATGGCCATCACATTGGTGGTTCTTCCATGAATACTGATGGAAGTTTTCAGCGCACCAGCGTGAACATTCCACGTAATAAAAAACTGGTGCCTTATGCCATTGGGCAGTATATTTTCTGGGATAGGGATGTAAAGCAATGGGATAAATGGGGATTCGATTATTTAAAGTACGACTGGAACCCGATTGAAGTGCCCGAAACAAAGGCCATGTACGATCTGCTGCGCAACGGCACACGCGATGTTGTGTTCAGCCTTTCGAACAGTACGCCGTTTGCCGGTATTGCCGATCTTTCAAAGATCGCAAACGCCTGGAGAACCGGCGGTGATATAAGAGACAACTGGAAGAGTTTAAAAAGCCGTTTGCTTACGCAGGATAAATGGGCGCCGTATGCATCACCCGGCCACTGGAATGATCCAGATATGATGATCGTGGGTTGGGTAGGCTGGGGCAAAGGCCCTTATCCAACGCATCTTACACCTGATGAGCAATACGCTCATATGAGTGCGTGGTGTTTAATGTCTGTGCCCTTATTGCTGGGTTGTGATCTTACCAGATTGGACGACTTTACATTGAGCCTTTTAACCAATGATGAAGTGCTTGCTGTAAATCAGGACCCTTTAGGTAAGCAGGCGACAGTTGTTTCTAAAACGGATTCATGTGGTGTACTGGCAAAAGATCTGGAAGATGGAAGCAAGGCAGCAGGATTGTTTAATGTAACGGACAGTATTACCAGAAAGCTTTCAGTAAAATGGAGTGAGCTTGGCATTACCGGAAAATATATCGTTCGCGATCTGTGGCGACAAAAAGACCTCGGTGTTTTTAAAGATGAATTTTCTGCAGATGTGCCACCGCATGGAGTGGTGATGATCGGGTTGAGGAAGGCGAAGTAGATCAGGTTGACAGGCTACTGTTTTTGTTGGATATGTGTGTTTGTATTGATGCGCTACTGTTCAATTTGATATTGAAGCGGGACTGTAAGAATAGCCCTGAAAAAGTTAAAGAGGCCGCTCTCCGGAGCGGCTTTTCGTTTTTAGGGAAGTTATCCATAGCCATTTACCATGAGATCATAATATTTTCCGGTCGATAGATTTATTTTCAGGTTGAAGTAACAATTACCCCCGTCATCTACATCTATTATATATTTCCTCCACCCGCTTTGGTTGAATCCCCAGTCTTCGCAGAAACAGCTTATCCATACTTCCTTTTCCCCGCTGCTGTTTGTTACAACAACATACTGTCGTTTATGTTTCTTTAGGTCAATCAAAAGATATTTTTCTTTAGGATACCTGTTATCTTTCTTAAGTGCTTTTTCTACTCTGGAATTGTAGTCATTTATACAATCTGTCAGTAGCCGGTCAATTAAAACAAACTCATCATTATTTTTCAGCTGAGCGGGTTTACAATTTTCAAAAACGCCCTTCATCAGGGTAGTATCATAGGGTAAAATGGCAATAATTGAGGTGTCGAATGACAGCGCAGCGGTTTGGGGAGCCGGGTCTTTTGTGTTATTTATCTGTCCACAAAACGCTAAGGACAAAGTCAGGGCCAGTGTTGCCAGCATTATTCTCATTGTAGCGGATCTTTTGGGCAAATTAACCATTTTTGCCTGGGCGGCTGCCGCTATTCCGCCTTCCGGCGCAATAGCGCTTCTGACAGCCTGTTTTGGGGAGGACGGAAGAAAAATGGAAAAATTTTTCACTAAAAAGCGAAAAAAATTTGTGTGTAATTAATCAACCCTTATCTTTGCAATCCCAAACGAAACACGGTTAGCCTCAACGACTTAGAAGGGGCTGATTAAAAGAAAAAAGGGAGTTTAGCTCAGCTGGTTCAGAGCATCTGCCTTACAAGCAGAGGGTCGGCGGTTCGAACCCGTCAACTCCCACAACAGGAAAGCGCACTAATTAGTGCGCTTTTTTTATGCCTTTTGTTTTGGAGTTTAGCTCAGTTGGTTCAGGGCATTGGATCATGTTGAATTGTTGGAATTGAAAACTTTCCTGATGATAGTAACTGTGCTCTCATGATGCATCAGGGGCATATGTTTTGGTATTTCAAGGCCGATGGAAATCCGATCCAATTGTATATAGATATTATGTGATCCGAAGCTCATGAATACTAGTGACCGTTGGCGGCCATACAGACGTGAGGCTCACTCAAGACCAGTATGGTTGTTGTAAAAGAGTTCAGACAAAACGGTTAGACTGGCATTTTTCAATTGATTTTAGCAATATTTGTTAGTTGCAGGGAGCAAAATTTATCGTAAATTTCTGAACTAAGATTGAAATCATAATTTAATATCTTGTCTGAATTAAAAAAAGTCCTTATACTGGCTGAACATTTTGCACCAGCATACAAAGCCGGGGGAATTGTACGTTGCCTGGAAAACCTGGTTGTCAATTTAAATGGCCGGTTCATGTTCTTCATTTTAACCAGCAACCACAACCTAAACAGAGATGAATTATTAGAAAATGTACATTATGATACCTGGCAGCCGTTTACTATTAACAGCAGGATCTTTTATGCATCACGCCGAGTGCAAAGATTCAAAACGATAAAGCGTATAATTGAGGCTGTTCAACCAGACGTCATTTATATTAATGGAATATATTCCCCTTTCTTTACTCTATTGCCGTTGTGGTATATAATGAAAAGCAAACATAAGCCAGCCGTCGTATTGGCCCCCTGGGGAATGTTGAATAAAAGAGCTCTTTCAATCAAACGGTTGAAAAAGAAGATCTATCTTCTGCTTTTTAACTTACTTGGATTCTCCCAGAACATACAATGGCACGCTACAAATGAAGAAGAGAAAGATGATATTTTGCGAGTGTTTGGCCAAAAAGAAAGGGTTGCCATCGCAGATGCTATACCCGATAACAAGCCAGTTCCATTTTATCCTATTGCCAAAACAAATAAAATATTTCGCCTGATAACCGTCTCTCTGATTACTTCAAACAAAGGTCATTTGCGTGTACTTAAGGCATTACATGAACTGCAGGATGAAATTCAAGCCGAATATCACATCTATGGGCCTATTAAAGATCCAATATTTTGGCAAACTTGTTTGCAGGAAATTGAAACGATGAAGAACTCCATAAAAGTTTTCTACCATGGTTTTCTAAACCCGCAGGATTTACTTCCAACCTTGTTAAAGTGCCATGTCTTTATTCTGCACAGCAGCTTTGAAAGTTTTTGCCAAGCCATCTACGAAGCCTTAACAGCAGGAAGGCCCGTGATCACCAGCGATCAGACCCCGTGGAATGGATTGCAGGAAACCAAAGCAGGATGGAACGTAAAATTGAATGACCTGTCTTGTTTAAAAGATACAATCAAAGAAGCCTGTTGTATGAGTCAGGCAAAATATGATGAACTCTGCAAAGGGGCCCGGGAAAAGGCGAAGCGTTTTGTTGCAGAATCGAACTTTGAAAAGCAGTACGACGCGCTGTTCAATACGCCCCGCTTTTATAATGCTTAAGCGTTTGACCCCAATAATTTCAAATATACTTCAACATAAGCGTTTACCGTTGTAGCCTGCGAAAATCGTTTTACGTTCTCGAAACCCGCGTTAATTAACTTGTTTCGGGACTCTGCATCTGAAATTATAGAAATGATTCCTTTGCGAATCGAATTAACATCGAAAGGATTGACAAAAAGAGCACCATCTCCTGCTATTTGAGGCATTGCAGACAGATTGCTCGTTACCACAGGCCTGCCGATAGTTTGCGCTTCTAATATCGGTATTCCAAATCCTTCAAATGTGGAAACAAAACAAAGTAAATCACAACGCCGGAATGATTCCAGGATCATTTCATCGGTGGTATTATATGTATTGGTATAATCAATATTATATTTCTTTAGCAAGCGTATTTGAGATTCAGAAAGTTTGCCGATGATGTTCAATTGGCACGATATGCCGGCAATGGCCTCTGTTAATCGGTCTAAATTTTTATTATGTGCAGTACCAATGTGCAGAATGGTTGGCTTATTAAAATCGAAAGCTTTTGGAAAAGGCTTGAACCTATTGGAAACAAAGTTTGGGATTACTTTTATTTTTTCTGGTTTGCACCGAGCATATTTCAAAACATCTTTTTTGGTTGCATCAGAAACCACCGTAACTACCTTCGAACGCCAAACAGGAAGGATAAGCCAAAACCATTTAAATACAAATCTCAATAAAAGCGATGAATGATTCATAAATCCACAGTCATGAATTGTCAAAACTGTTCGATTTCGTTTCAACAAACAGGCAATAAAATGTATATCACCCGTAACGTGGTTTATATCTCCTTGCTTGCTTCTTGCTTCCCACATAATCCGTAGTCTGTTAAAAATGCCTTTGCTTAAATGAGATACAATTACAGTTTCCGTTTGAAGAAACGCAGGAAGATGAATTTGTACAGTATTGAACAAGGTGGATATGCTGTAATTGGGATTTGCCCGTGGTTTGGAATAAAAAAATGTGATCCTGGCTAATGGCATAAGAGTGCAAAACTTTACGATTGAAAACTAATAAGGCTACTTTTCAAACTATCATTTTTCTGATAAACCATGTCGTCTATAATGGCCTTTACTGAATCCTGCCAGGGTATAACTGGTCTCCATCCTGTAAATGCTTCAATTTTGGCAAGAGATGGGCTTCGGTAATAAACATCTCTTCCATTACTTCGTTCCCCTGGAAACGGTAAATAAACAATAGGCGAATTCGAATGCGTGGCCTCTTTGATATATTGTGCAAAAGCAAGAATGGTCGTGTTTTCGGCTCCTCCGATATTGAAGATTTCGCCATAGGCCGCTTCTGTTTGCAATGATTTAATAATTGTGGTCGCAACATCATCTACATCGCAGAAATTCCTGGTTTGAGAACCGTCACCATATACAGTTATGGGCTTATTTTCCAGTGCCTGCTTAATGAAGGTAGGAGTGACCATACCATACGTATTAAGTTGACGTGTACCTATAACGTTGAAAAAACGACCCACAATTACGGGTAAGCCATACTTGCGAAAATAATTCATGCAATATTGTTCGGAGAGTAATTTACTGAGAACATATGATGTGCGGCCGCAATGGGTCGCCGTAACAAGCAATGCGTCTGTTTCTGTAGAGTAAAGCTTCCCCGAATCACCGTATACCTCTGATGTACTTGCAAAAAAGAATTTACATTGAAAGCGAAGCGCCAATTTCAACAACAAGATAGTGGCCATATAGTTGTTTTCCAACGTTTCGAGGGGGTCTTTGTCAACCTTGTTTACACCAACAGTTGCTGCCAGGTGAATGATAACAGCATCTTTCTCTAGAATCTGTTCCCAGCAATTTACCATTTGTATGTTAGTAAAAAGATATGTAAAATTGGGATGACCTGATATAGCAGCCAGGTTTTGAACTGTCCCGGTTGATTCGTTATCAATGACAATCACCTGATGGCCGGCGTAAATAATTTTTTCGGTGAGATGCGAACCAATGAATCCGGCGCCGCCAGTAATAATAAATTTCATATAACATTTTTTGGTTTAAATTTCTA
>Ga0105239_10000908_pt1 | contig 42116 bp, 34 predicted proteins | sample KBSC44metaG_FD_92761 | JGI IMG/M metagenome (GOLD analysis project Ga0105239, IMG submission 92761) | Corn rhizosphere microbial communities from Kellogg Biological Station, Michigan, USA - KBS C4-4 metaG | ecosystem: Host-associated > Plants > Roots > Rhizosphere > Soil | place: Michigan, USA...
TCATGAGATTGTGCTTCATAAGGGGGCACAGGCTTCGAAAACACACCCCTGCCCCTCTCAAGAGGGGAGCCTGACGCGCGGGCCGGGGCTTTTGGGGCATCATGGGGTTGTGGTTCATACGGATACACAGGCTTCGGTCGCACTTCCCTTCGGGTGACCTCAGGACAGGCTTGTGCCTCAGTGTGACAGCATTTTAGAGGAGCATTTTGGTCATCATCTGATTGTGCTTCATACGAGGTTAGGGGCTTCGGTCGCACTTCGAGTGCCTCAGTGTGACAGCATTGCCAAGAAGTTTTAGGGGCGTCACGAGTTAGTGGTTCATACGAGGTTACAAGCTTCGAAAACCCCTCCCTGCACCCTCCCGGGGGGAGGGAACCGACGAAGGAGCTCATGAATGCCTTAGAAGAACAGACAATTAATTCATAATCGCACAGGGCCGGGGCTTGTAGCTGTATTGCCAGGTATTGGTTTTCTTCCACGGATTCAGCCGTCGGCATTTCCTCATCCGCACACCCGCACATCTGCATATCCGCACATTCATCTTCCTCCTTTCCACAGCGGTCCAGTTTTTTGAGGGCGCGGAAAATGGTGGTTGGGGCGAGGCCCAGCTGGGCGGCAATTTTGCGGACGGAATAGTTTTGGCGGTGTAGTTCGGCGATGCGGTTTTCGGTGCTGCGGCGGTATTGTTCGGTTTGGGGGGCCAGGTGGTCGCTTTCGTGGCTGTGACCGGCAAAGGTGAAGTGCATAAAGCTGCCGGTGCGGGCGATGCGGCCGAGACAAACGTTGTCGGCGCCATGGGTTTCGGGGGCGCCGCGCTGCTTTATTTGTTTCAGGTATTTGAGGCCGGGCTGCTGGCGGCTCTCGCCAATGGCAAAGGCGCTGTCGGCCAGGTTGATGAGCATTTTGCTGCCCTGTAAATCGTTACGGCTTATGGGTTTGGTGGGGTTGCGTTTGGGGGTGTGGGCGAGCACCAGGATGGAGATTTTGTAGGTGCGCTTGATGCCCTGCAGGTATTGCATCAGGTTGAGGGCCCCGGCAGTATTGTGCGTGCCATAGCGCAGGCAGCTGATATTATCGATAATCAGTGTTTTTGCCTTGCAGGCCAGCAGTGCGTTTTCAATTTCGTTGCTGATAAATTGTTCGAAGGTTTTAAACCGGCGCTGCTTGGGGCTGTAGTCGTTCAGCGTGGCGCGGTGGAAGCCTGCCGTAAAAGGGTATTTGCCGGTTTCGGCGCTGCTATAGCGGGCGCGAAACTGGTAGTCGCTCAATTCAAAATCGAAATAAAGCACGGGCGCAGGTTCGGCCGTAAACCCGAAGCCCGGAATGGGCAGTCCGCGACTGACGCTGTCGGCAAGCTGCACGGCGAGGATGGATTTGCCAACGTTGGTGTCGGCAAACATAATGCAGAGGTCGTTTTGCATCCACAGGTCGCCGAACAGTTGGGCTTCGGGCAGCAGGTCGTCGTTTTGGGCATACCATTCGGTGCCCGAGCGGATGGTGAAAGCGCCGGAGGTGTCGTATTCATAGTTAACGGGTTCATTGTTTTCCGGGGTATCTTCATCCTCGTTGTCATCATCTTCCAGGTAATCGTATTCGGCGCCGTCGGGGGCTACTATTTTGCGAAAGCCGTCATCGTCGACGCGTATGACCTGGATATGCGAAATGAAGCTGCAATCGGCGGATGCTTCGGCAGGTTCGTCGTAAATAACGTCTTCGTCTACATATTCGGGCAGATGGGCACGCAATTTATTACGCATGGCTTCAATTTCGGGCGGTCGTACGAACGGCTCGAACGGTGGCTCGGGAGATTTTTTGGGTTTCATGATGGGGAGGGAAAGATATCTGTGGCCGAAGACCAGAGAATGGTTTATGCAGGCTAATATCGGCTATATTTTTGATAAAAGTGCTGACACTGTTTTGTCAGTAGGGGAAGCAATAAGTGACCCAGTCATCCGCACATCAGAAATTCGCACGTCAAAAAAAGTGTTCCAACTGTACACAAGTGTTCCGCGGAACAGAGACCTCCGAACGGGCTCACAGGAAGCGTCTGTGGGGACACAGACGCGGGTGGGCGTTATATTTTAATGCAAGGCAGGTTTATCTTTGAAAACCTGGGGGATGAAGTAGAATTATCGACAATCAAAGTGTACACAACTGTTCCACCTGTACACATCCGTTCCGCGGAACAGTACAGCAAGACAAGTAGCTAAATAAACACCAAAGCCCCCGAATCTCTCCGGGGGCATGGCATTTTTATAGGGGTATTAACAGGGCAATAACCAATTATTATGACTTTATTGCGCCTATTTTCTTTAGCAGCTTACGGTTTTCGCGGCGGTGGATGAGGCGGTAAACCAAAGCGTATATTACGGGTAATATCAGTAAGGTGAGGATGGTGGAGGTAATGAGTCCGCCGATAACTACTACGGCCAGGGGCTTCTGTGTTTCGGAGCCTATGCCGGTAGATATGGCGGCGGGCATCAGGCCGATGGCGGCCATCAGGGCGGTCATTACCACGGGGCGCACGCGGGAGATTACACCGGTTAATATAGCCTCATCGAGGTGTACGCCGGCTTCCAGGTTTTTGCGGAACACGGATATCAAAATCACCCCATTCTGTATACACACGCCAAACAGCGCGATAAATCCTATCCCAGCCGAGATGCTGAAGTTGATGCCGGTAACGTGCAGCGCCAGTATGCCGCCGATAAGGGCGAATGGGACATTAAGGATTACCAGCGAGGCGTCTTTTACGTTACCGAAAGTGATAAACAATATCAGGAATATCACCAGCAAACAAATAGGCACCACGTGCGACAGTGTTTTTGAGGCGCGGGTTTGGTTTTCAAATTCGCCGGCCCAGGCGATGGAATAGCCCTGGTCGAGTTTTACCACCTGTGCTACTTTGGCCTGCGCTTCGGCAATGGTGCTGCCTAAATCGCGACCTCGGTTGGAGAATTTTACGGCGATGTGGCGGGTGTTATTGTCCCGGTAAATAAACGCCGGACCGGTAATGGTTTTTATCGTAGCAATTTCCTTTATGGCAATTTTGGAGCCGTTAAGCGTAGGCACCATCAGGTTTTCTATTTTCTCCTGCGTATCGCGGAACTGTTTCTGGTAACGTATACGGATGTCAAAGCGGCGCTCGCCTTCGTACAGTTCGGTTGCGGCTTTACCGCCTATGGCCATCTCGATAACGGCATTGGCGTCGGCGGTGGCTACACCGTACAAGGCCATCTTGCGCTGGTCCAGCTCAATCCTAAACTCCGGCTGACCAAGGTTGCGCAGCACGCCCAAATCGTCAACACCTTTTACGGTTTTCAATACTCTTAAAACTTCGTCGGCTTTTTTATCCAGCACATCAAAATCGGGCCCGAATATTTTTACGGCGAGGGAGGCATTCACACCAGCAACCGCTTCCTCCACGTTATCCCGTATCGGCTGCGAGTAGTTGAACACCGCACCAGGTATTTTGGTGAGCTGGTGGTCCATCTCGTCAATCAGGTCATCTTCAGAAAGGCCGCTGCGCCATTCCTTTTTATTTTTCAGGTCCACCTGTATCTGTACATCGAAAAAGCCTTTGGGGTCGGTACCATCGTTGGTACGGCCTACCTGCGCCAGCGTTTGCTTTACCTCGGGGAACTTGCGGATAATCTGCATCATTTTCTGGTTGATGCTCTCCGCCTCGGGCAGCGAAACACTCATCGGCAGCTCGGCCTCCACCCAAAGTGCGCCCTCGTTCAAATCGGGCAAAAACTCGGTACCTAAAAACCTGGCAGAGAAAAAGGTACCCGCCATAAATATCACCGCCACCAGTATGCTGCTTTTCGGGTGCTTGTAAGTATAGCTAAACATCCGGCGTATGCCGTTCTCAAAAAAGCTGACAACCGGGTTGTGTTTTTCCTTTACGTTTTTGTTCAGCAATATGCTGGATAGTGCAGGCACCAGTGTTAATGTAAATATCAGTGCGCCCAGCAAAGCAAAGCCCAGCGTATAGGCCAGCGGCGAGAACATCTTACCTTCCACCTTCTGGAAAGCGAAAATCGGTATTAAACAGGTAATGATAATCAACTTGGAGAAGAAGATGGCTTTGCCCATTTCGGCGCCGACATTCTTAAACAAACCCAGTTTGGCCAGGCCGTTAAATTTTTGCATGCCCACTTCTTTGGCTCTATGGTCAAGCGCGACGAAGATACCCTCTACCATCACCACGGCGCCGTCGATAATAATACCGAAATCCACTGCCCCCATCGAGAGCAGGTTGGCGCTCATACCTTTTATCCTCATACAGATAAAAGCAAACAACAGCGACAGCGGGATAATGATGGCCACGGTTAGCGTGGTGCGCCAGTCGGCCATGAAGAGGAACACGATTACCGTTACCAGCACGATACCCTCCAGCAGGTTATGGATAACCGTTTCGGTACAATAATCCATCAGGTTCGTACGGTCGTAAAACGTATCGATTTTTACGTCTTTGGGCAGGATGTTGTCATTCAGTTCCTTCACCTTGTCGCGTACCAGGTCAAGCACCTTTGCCGGGTTCTCGCCTTTGCGCATAACAATAATGCCTTCAATTACGTCCTTTTTATTGTCGCGGCTCACCTGGCCCAGGCGCGGCAGGCCGGATTCCTTTATTTCGGCAACGTCTTTAGCCAGAATCGGCACGTTGTTTACGTTTTTGATGATGATGTTCTGTATCTCGCTGATATTATTTATCAAGCCGATACCGCGCACCACGTAAGCCTGGTCGTTTTTCTCAATCACATCGCCGCCCACGTTAATGTTACTGCGGTTAATGGCGTTGTAAATATCAAGCGAAGTCAGGCCATATTTTTGCAGCATGGCGGGGTTAACGCTCACCTCGTAATCTTTTTCCTCGCCACCAAAGCTGTTCACGTCGGCCACGCCAGGAACAGATTTAAACTGCCGGTCGAGTATCCAATCCTGTATGGCGGTAAGCTCGTGTATTGAGGCGGTTTTGCTTTTCAGCGTATAACGGTAAATCTCGCCCGTCGGACCGTATGGCGGCTCAATCTCGGGCTTAACGCCATCAGGCAGATCGGCATTGGCCAAACGGCTCAACACCTGCTGACGCGCAAAGGCATCATCCACATCATCATCAAAAATGATACGGGTGTATGACAGGCCGAATGCCGACGTAGTGCGCAAATTAGATTTCTTCTGCACCGAGTTCAGCACCGTTTCGATGGGGATGGTAATGAATTTCTCCACCTCCTCGGCGCTGCGACCCTGCCACTGGGCAATAATGATTATCTGTGTATTGGTAACGTCGGGAAAGGTCTCGATAGGCGTTTCGGTATAGCTCCATATTCCTATCACCACCAAAACAGCGGTCATACAAAACACGAAGTAGCGGTGCCTTAACGAGAAGTATATAATGTTTTTAATGAATTTATTCATTGCAGGTCCGTTCTGTTTTAGGTAGATAAATAATTAATTATCCCCTGTTATCTGGTCGTAAAGCAGCAGCTGGTTTTTGGATACCACGCGGTCGCCGGGCTTCAGGCCTGACGCGATGTAGGTGATATCGTCCACTGTTTTAATGATGCTCACCTCGCGCACCTTCATATCGCACTTATCGTTATAAACCACTACATAATTCTTGCTACTATCGAACACTATCGCCTTAGCCGGTACCGAAACCGACTGCCGGTTTTCGTTATTGGTAATTACCACATTGGTAAACATCTCCGGCTTCAGCAGCATATCCGGGTTAGGCAGGGCGATTTTTATCTTCATCACCTTGTTATCCGGATCCAGCACGGAGCTGATTTCGTTAACCTTGCCCATAAATACCTTGCCAGGGTAGGCAATGGTGGTCACCTTGGCGGTGTAGCCTACTTTAACTTTGCTGATGTCGGACTCGAATACGTTAGCCCAAATCCAAACGTCTTTCATATCGGATATGGTGAACATGCTGCCGTTGTTATCCTGGCGGATAAAGCTGCCCGATGCAATATTTTTCTCGACGATGTAGCCGCTCCCGGGCGCCTTAATGGTGAGCGTGCCGTTGGCGCTGGTATTGCCGCCGCCGTTAATGGATATGGCGGATTTTACCTTGGCATTGGCTGCCACCGCCTTGTTATAGTTTTCTTTCGCCTCGGTGTAGTCGCGCTCGCTGGAGATGCCGTTTTTGTAGAGGTAGTCCGCCTGTTCCATCTGGCGTTTGGCAACTGCAACGTCTGATTGCGTGGACGATAAATCGGTATAATTTCCGGCGATGTCGGCGCTGCGCATTACTGCCAGGGTTTGGCCTTTGCTTACCTTGTCGCCCAGGGAAACTTTAACCTCAAGCACCTGCCCGCTGCTGAACGGGAACACCTTTACTACATGGTTATCATCGTTAGAAACCTCGCCCGAGAGGCTCAGCTCGTCCTTCATAGTCGTGGTTTTGGCCGTATCGATAGTTATCATTTTTGCCAGCGAATCGCTTACACATACCTGTTTGCTTACGGTTGCTTCGGGTTTTTTATCGTGGCAGGCCGCAAACAGTACCAGTGAGCAAATGCCGGTTATATAGAACTGTTTTTTCATTATTGTTTATTCGGAGTATGAGTTTTATCAGGGTTTAATTACAGGCTCGCCAACGGCAAAATTTAAATCGGCAATGGATTTTTGCAGGTTATATTGCTGCTGCAGTATTTTCAGCTTGGTGTCTTTATAGCTGTCGAAAAAGTCTACAAATTCAACCAAACTAATTTGCCGCTCCTTAAAGCTTTTCATCATGGCTTTAAAAAGGGTGTCGTATTGCTGGTTAAATTCGGTTTGCTGGGTTGAGAACAGCTGCTGGTTTAATTTATATTGATTTACGGCCGCAACCACATCATTTTTGAGTTTTGATTCATTGCTTTTCAGGGTATTCTCCTGGCTCATCAGGCTATACTTAGCCGACTTGATATTGCCCTGGTTGCGGTTAAAAAAGGGCAGCGGCAAGCCAATTTGCAGGCCGTAGTAGTTTTGCGCATAGCTGCTGTTTTTATCGTAAGATGCGCCAACGGTTATATCCGGGGCGGCCATTGCCTTTTGCAGCTCCAGGTTGTGCTGCGCCGAGGCCAGCTGGTACTGGTTGGAGAGGTAGTCGGCGCGATTGGTCATTGCCCGGCCAATCAGCGCTGCTACGTTCAGATCTACATTATTTTTCGGGGTATCATTTATCACAGGCTTAACGAAGGACATTTCGTTAGCCTGGATTAAGGTCTTCAGCTCGGTTTGCAAATCGTTTATCTGCCGGCTGTTTTCAATCATATCATTCTGCAGACCGAACAGCAATGCCTTCAGCCTGATTAAATCTTTCATCGACGTATTACCCGCGTCGTACGACTTCTGGATGGAACCCACCAAGTTGTTAGCCGCCGAAATTTCGTTCTGATATACCTGCGCCTGGTCTATCAGCGTAGCCAGCTGACCAAAATCCATCTGCAGGTTATAACGCAGGTTGCGCATCAGGTCGTTAAACTCGGCTTCCTGCACCTTGGCATTGTCCTGCGCCACTTTTACCTGCTTGCCGCGTTTGCCCGCGGTAGTAAAAACCTGGCTTAGTTGCACAAACACCTGTCCCAGCTGGCGACTATCATTATGGTAAAAGAACTTTTTGCTGCCGCTGTCGTAAATATTCTGGTCGGTGCTTAAAGTTGGGTTATCCCACAGGCGGGCCTGATCGATAAGCGCCTTGGTCGACTCCACGTTATATTTCTGTGCCAGCAGGTCGAAATTGGTTTCTAAAAACCTTTTCTCGGCATCCTGGAAACTTAACCGGAGGGTATCAGTTTGGGCGTTAGCCCTGTAAGTTGAAACAATAAATAAAAGAAACAACGCCGTTACAGCATATCTCAAACACATAATATCAAATTTGAACACGCAAAATTACGGTGCTTGCACAGGGGCGAGATTAGAATGGGATTAGAAAAGTAAAAAAAGGGGACTGTGCAAAAGGGGCGGTCACGTTGTAGATACGGGAAAGAAGAATTAAGCCTACCTGTTGGGATAAGCGCTCAGACCCAGGGTAATATGCAGGCTGGGGCTTACGCTGATGGCTTTGCGAAGCCTGTAAACCAAACGGACCTGCACCTGCGGCTCGCGCATGCGCTGGTCTAAAAAGGTAGAGTTGTCTATATCGAGTACGATGCTGTTTCCGGCTTCCGGGCCGATGTCTGTGCGCGAGGCTACCAGTACTTCGGAAGAGCCGTCGGCTTTGGACATGAACACCTTTACCATACTCAGGTTGCCAATATTAAAATCTGTCGGACTGGTTGATTCCATTTTTGCCGAAACCATGCGCACTTCGCTCACTTTTTCGCCGTTGTTGCCATCTTTTCTAAAATCCTGGTCGAAGCTGGTGGCCATGGCCGTTACTGAAAGTTCCTCGCCCGTTTTGGAAGCCTGCGGAATAGTCACCGTAGTGGTGTACGGAAACGTGGATTTAACGATAGACTGCATCATGGCGCAGCTGCTAAAAATCACTAAAAAGGCGATGTAGAGAAATGGCTTCATAACTTTAGGGATTATTATAACAAGGTAGGGGAAGGGATTGGGAATTGCAAGGGGATTGTGAGTTGAAGTCGGGAATCCCGATAACTCGGGACCGAAAAGTCAATAAAGTCCGGAAGACGCTTCGGAGACCGTAAAAAAGTCGGAGACGGTACTAACGATTAGTTATTTCGGAACCGTCAGCAGACAAGCTTCGGGCAAAAGCGAAAAAAGCTGCAGGCCTGTGTGACGGCAGGGCATAGGAACTTTTCGGATACAGGGTCGCAAAGCGATAGGATAGCCCGCCGAAAAGATTCCAGCCCGCAGTTTTTTGGCTTTGTGCGTGAAAGGCCTCGTGCGCAAAGAAGCATTTCTGCTGACTTGATTTATTCGTGTATTGTTTGTTTTTTTATGGCACTCATTATCTCGCTATTGCTCGGTCTTTTGGTTACTTTTTGTATCAAGACAAAAAGTAATTAGCCTCCGCGGCAATGAGCGGTGGTAAAGCCTAAGTTCTACCTTAAAGCACCTTCGTAGCCCCTCGTTAGCATACATTTCTTAGCAGGAACCCCGATAAATACCCAAGGTGGCAAAAGGGACAATGTCCGACTGCTACTCACCACTACCAACTGCAACTCCTCCTACCCTCTCCACTTAAACCCCTTCTCATCAACTGCCCGCATGGTACAAAGTATCCCGTCCAGGTGGTCGCATTCGTGCTGGAGGAGTTCGGAGAGGGCGCCTTCCATGTGCCATTGCCGGGGGTGCCAGTTTTCGTCGAGGTAGGAGATGGTGAGCGACTGGTGGCGTTTTACCTTTACCAGCAGGTTGGGGAAGCTCATACAATCGTCCCACAGCTCAAATAATTCGGGACTAAGATTTTGCAACTCGGGGTTGATGAAAACCACCGGCCTGTCGATGTTCATGTATACCAGCCGCTTCATGATGCCCAGCTGCGGCGCGGCAATGGCCCGGCCGAAATTGTATTTGGCGCGGATTTCGCGCATCACGTTGTCCATGTCCGCCACCCAGCCAGCCACCAGCGGGAGTTCCGATTTTTCAACCGGGGTGCAGGTTTCGTACAGGCGCGGATCGCCGAGAAGGAGGAGGTCGGAGAGGGTTTTCATATAGTAGTAAAGTTAGGGGATTTTGGGATGGGGTGAAAGTATATGGTTAAAAGCAGGTTATTTGCTGTACTGTTCCGCGGAACGATGTGAACACCTGGAACACTTTGTAACATTGTTAATTTACGTTAATAATCTGTTAACATTTGGTAATAAAGGCATGAGGGCTGTACTGTTCCGCGCAACGGGTGGAACACATGGAACAGTTGTACTGGTATGGGTTTACACTTACGCAGGCGTTTTGCCGTGCTGTTCCGCGGAACGGGTGGAACACCTGGGTACATACTTTTGTACTGAAATGGTTTACACTTTTATGTAAAACCAAGCTTGTTAAAGATTGTAGTATTTTTGAATTATGGCGGATGTACATTCCAAAGAAACCCGGAGCTACAACATGTCGCGCATCAGGAGTAAGGACACCAAACCCGAAATGCTGGTGCGCCGCTTTCTGCATAAAAACGGTTTCCGCTACAGGCTGCATGTAAGAAATCTTCCCGGCAAACCGGATATCGTATTGCCGAAATATAAGACCGTGATTTTTATACATGGATGTTTTTGGCATGGGCATGAGGGGTGCCGGTATTATGTGGTGCCGAAAACCAGGACAGAGTGGTGGTTGAATAAAATTAATGGCAACATTGCCAATGATAATAATGCCGCAGCAATTTTAAAAGATGCCGGCTGGAAAATTATTACGCTTTGGGAATGCGAATTGAAGAAAACTACAATTACAACCAGTCTGGAAAACCTGTTAAAAACACTTCCTGAAACTTCCTAACAAATTCAAAAGTTCACTTATATCCGATTGACTTATAGTCGAATACGAGATAGCTTGCGGGTATGGATATTCGGAAGAAAATCGGCCTGCGTATAAAAGAATACCGGACAAATTTAAAACTCACCCAGGAAGCCTTAGCCTTTAAGGCAGAGATAGATAAGACCTATGTAAACGAGGTTGAAAACGGAAAAAGAAACGTTTCTGTAATTAATCTGGAAAAAATAATCTGCGCGCTTGATGCAACCGTAAGAGATTTTTTTGACAACGAGGCTTTTAACGGAGGAACTAACTAATGGCAGTTAAATCCTCAAAAGCAAACTCGTCGTTAGTTCCGGATGAACTTGATGCAGCTGTACTTACTCATTATGTCGTAACTCATAATCCTGTTTATAAAGAGAGAGCTTATGAAATCGCCGAGAATAGCGATGGTCTTCTTAAGGAGCCGGAAGTTCTTTATCAGGCTGTTCAGCATAATCTTTTTGATGCAACAGATATACCCTTTCCAGGACCAAAACACGGTCAGGAAAAATTTACATTCATCGATTTATTTGCAGGTATTGGCGGATTCAGGTTAGCCTTGCAAAATCTTGGCGGGCTTTGTGTTTATAGCTCAGAGTATGACAAGTATGCGCAGAAAACATATTTTGCAAATTTTGGAGAAACACCATTCGGTGATATTACCAAGGATGAAACTAAAGCATTTATACCTAAGCAATTTGATGTTTTGTGCGGAGGATTTCCATGTCAGCCCTTTTCAATCGCCGGAGTTTCAAAGAAAAATAGTTTAGGACGGAAACATGGTTTTGAAGATGAAAAGCAAGGTAACTTATTCTTTCATGTTGCTGAGATTATTGAAAAACATCGCCCCAAAGTTTTCTTTTTGGAGAATGTAAGAAATCTTGTTTCGCACGATAAGGGAAATACCTTTAAGGTAATAAAACAAACTTTATTGGATTTGGATTACTCTTTCGATCACCGAATATTGAATGGCAAACATTTCGTTCCACAGCACCGCGACAGAACGATAATGGTGGGATTTGATAAGAAGGTTTTCGGCGAGGACATGAAATTTGATTTCGACAGAGTTAAGCTGCCGCCTGCTGACAAACAAATAAAATCAATACTTAAAAGTGAAGTAGATCCAAAATATACACTAACGGATCATCTATGGAAATATTTACAGGATTATGCAGATAAGCATAAGCTCAAAGGTAATGGGTTCGGTTTTGGCTTAGTAAACATGGAGGGTATAACCAGAACTATAAGTGCTCGATATTACAAAGATGGTTCGGAAATTTTGATACCCCAAGTAGGCACTAATCCAAGAAGATTAACACCAGAAGAATGTGCGGCGCTGCAAGGTTACCCAGTCAATAAGGGAAAGAAAAGCTTTAGGATACCTGTTTCAGATAACCAAGCTTACAAACAGTTTGGAAATTCTGTGGTGACGCCACTAATACAATCTGTTGGGAAAGTTATTACAGACGTACTAACTACTTTTCAACCCTAAATTGTCAATAAATTAACCGTTTCGGACTGATGATACAAAGAAGTCAGATTTCCAGATTTTGTGCGGAACTGACTTCTACGTTTTATCTCCGGTTTATTTGAAGAGGCCGCTTCCATTTTTATCCCAGGATCATAATATATATTTCCTAAGGCCATTTGTTTTAAAAACAATTGAAAATCGGTACCGTGCCCCATCAAAACGTTGTTCCCATAAAAATACTCTCTTTCAGGTATTATAATTGATTTTGACGGGATGTAACATGTTTTATTGTGTTTTCTATTCCAATGCGCTATCAGATCTGCATAAGACCACTTTGATGCGATATTTCCTTTGTCATCTATCAAAGATATGGAACCGTTCGCATTTCGTATTTTTGAACTTTCTATATCAAATCCTATGAGTTCCAATGTCAGGCCGGTAAGAGGCTGGCGTATCCCTTTTCTATGAATGCCACCGAAATTTAACCTGTCCTCTCTACCTCTTCTGTCGGTATATCCATAGGTTCGGATAAAATTATTTATACCGCTTTCAACATATACACCACCGTCAGGCTCGGGTGTCATTAACGTGAGTACCTCACTGGATATTCGGTCAAAGCTCCTCACCTTAAATTGTTTTATTTCGTAGCCAAGATAGTCTGGTTCAGAATATCCGTTGGGGGTTATTCCTAACTCGGCCTCTAATGTATATCCACCACAATGAGAATCCTCGCAGGGCATTATCTCTCTATCTTTGTTTAATTTTTTGGATTTTATCCAGCCTAATTTATGAATTCGGAGGAGTTCGCCCAATAAAATAGCTCGATGATCTATTAGAGGAATAAGATCTATTACCTTGAATACCCCTAAATCTGTTTTTAACCCCAGAGTATTTACCGCTTTAGTAATTTCTGAATCAGGAGCTGAAACAAATCCTAAAGTCATACCGTTTTTCGCTACGCTTAAAAACAATAGTCTATCGGCCAAACGTTGTGTCATCAAATCAGAAGGAGCCTTTTCGCTGCCCTTTAGAAAGCCGGAAAAACGAACTTCCGGATATTTCGGATACAATATAAATTGGGAATTAGGTGCATTTGAGATGGTTCCATCATCAACAATCCATGAAAATTTAAGTGAAGCTTTAAATCTTTCTTTTTTCCAATCTCCAGCTGCTTCTGTTTTAATTTCGGAAATTGGAAATATACTTAGTACATCATAACTACCACTTAAATAGACCTGATTTTTTGAATTATCGTTGGGTGAAAGGGTCTTTATATAAACCTTTTCGCACCCATTATTCAGGAAGGATTGTTTTAAATTTTCTAAGGTCATTCAGGAGATTTGTAGTAAACTTAACAATATAATTACCCATAGCGAAAAAATAATGTTTTCTATTTTATAATTAGTTAGTCCTTAGTGTAAACTTTTGTAATTTTAAATTTCTTATTGATAAATTAACAAATGTCAGAAAATACGGTTTTTATAAGTCATTCAAGCAAAGATGAACCTATCGTGTCGGCTTTTGTCGAGAAGATATTGAATTTAGGATTAGGTGTAAGTCGGGATTCTATATTTTACACGTCGTCAAAAGATACTGGGCCTAAAAGCGGAGAGGATTTTAAAAAGTCTATCAAAGAAAAAATAATTGGAGCCATTGCTGTAATCCAAATCATCACCGCAAATTACAAAGATAGTGAGGTATGTATGAATGAAATGGGGGCTGCCTGGGTTTTAACAGATAACGTGATTCCTTTTATTTTAGAACCGGTAAATTTTCAAAGCGTTGGGTTTATACATAATACTACGCAACTGCTAAAATTAAACGACCCTGATGATCTTTTCAAATTTCAAGATGATCATCCGGAATTATATTCAAAAAAAATAAGTCAATCAAACTATCACAAGCAGGTTTACGAGTTTGTTAAGTTTGTGAAAGATGGCAATTATCGATATGGACTAGGGCGATTTTAAGGCGTAATTTAAACTGTATATGAAAATTATTCCAATGGATGAGAAAGGCAGCGATAGCAATTTTTGCGACAACTTTACAATCCCAATACAAAGTCAGAAAGAATTAGACCGGCGCTTGGAGCGTTTCGAAAACGGCGAAACAACCTTTTACACTTGGGAAGAAATTAAAGAAGAACTGGCATCAAAAAGATTGAAGTAATCCCGCCCTCACATCCACCCCCTCAACACCCCAACCGCCATCTCCTCTTTTCTCATCAAAAAAATAACCACAAAGGCCTTCACTCTAAAGAAATACTCCTTTAAAACGGTGGCCTTTGTGTGGGTAATGTAAATCGCGTTTTTCAATGTATGGATAGGTTGCAGGGCTGATTCGGTATGTTATTTCGCCCCCGGAAATTGCTGCGATGTAAGCTGTTCAGTTGCATACCCCATCGCTTTGCATTTGGCCACAATTTCTTCGTGCAACTTTGGGTCCATTTCGGGTTTGCGGCTCATAATGAACAGGAACTTATGCTCGGGGTGACCAATCACTACCCACGAATAGTCGGGGGCGAGGTCGATAACCCAATAGTCTACTTTAAAGGGCCATAAAAACTGGGCTTTCATCTGGCCGTCGGTTGTGCCGTCTACGCGGAACAGCTTTGATTTTACGCTGCGGATATCGCCTTTTTCGTTTTTTATGCAGGTGGTCACCACGTCGTAGTAGCCGTCTTTATTGAGGGTATAGTGGGCGGTGGTTTCGCGACTGCCCTTATCAAACATGGTAGGTATGGAATACAGCGAATACCATGTGCCGCCGAAGCGTTTGCTGTCTACATAGCTTACGGTTTTGTTGGGCATGGCGCCGCTAAGGGTCATGAAGCTGATGAATAGTATGCAGAGGGATTTCATGATTTTTGCTGTCGATTTATTTATATTACGAGATCTGTGTTGGAAAGGATTGATTTTGAGGGGAATTGCTTAAAACGTGAGGGAATAAAGGGGGGCTGTGGTTGTGGTTTGCTGGCGGGTAGCTCCGAATTTTGTTTCAGGCTAACACTTAAGCTTCACCACCGCTCATTGCCGCGGAGGTTAGTCCTTTTTGTCTTGATACAAAAATGGACCCAAAGACCGGGCGATAGCGAGATAATGAGTGCCATTAAAAAATAAACAACACACGAATAAATCAAGTCAGCAGAAAGGCTTCTTTGCCGCACAGGGCCTTTCACGCACAAAGCGGGGAAACCTGCGCGGGCAGGAATCGTTTTTCGCAGTTTTGTTCGTTTTATAGGCGCTCAAGATGCTGCGCGTTTTTGCTTTGTGACCCTATCGCTCGCTTACCCTGTAATGCAAAAAAGTTCCTATGCCCGAACCCACTTCACAGGCCGGCAGGTTTTTTCGCAATCTATTTGTTTTTTAATGGCGCTCAAGAGGCTACGCGTTACCCGCTTTTGCCCGAAGCTTATCTGCTGACGGGCTCCGAACAGGCTTTGGGAGGAGGGTCGCCCTCGCCCTTGTTGGTGTTATCACCATAGCTGTTCGGAAGATTATTTTTTGTAATTCTGAGCGGCAGCGAAGAATCTTAATCGAGCGATATTGGCGGCGGACAGGTATGCGTGCGACCTGTCAATACTTTACCCCTCGCCCTTGTTGGTGTCCTTGATCTTTATAATTTAGCAAAAAGCTGTTGGACATCGTTTCGTTGGTGAAAACGCCAACAAAGAAAAAATCTATTAGATATTAAAAAGGGCCATCGGCCCGAAACATATTGTAGCCCGGGGTTTCAACCCCGGGTACATTCGGCAGCAAAAATAAAAGCGCCACCGGCACGACCTATATTAGTTCTCTCAGAGAGGAACCGGCGCGTGTACGTTAGTTATAAAAGGAGTGACTTAGTTCTTGGTGGTGGTCGCCGCTATGATTACCTTCATCGCTTAAATGCTAAAGAAAATCAGTCTCATTCTGCTCATAATCGGTTACCTCGTCGCCGGGGCCAATCATTTCCGTGCGCCGGAGACTTATTATGTCATGATTCCGGGCTACATGCCTTTTCCCCATTTTCTAAATCTCGCCGCCGGATTTTTTGAGCTTTTATTTGGCATAATGCTGATTTTTAAGCGTATGCGTGCCATAGCCGCCTGGGGGATTATCGTGCTGTTGGTTTTGTTTATCCCGGTGCATGTAGATATGGTGCTGCGGGGGACTTTCTACCTGGAAAAGCTGCATGTAACGCCGCTTATCGCCTGGTTGCGGTTGGTGGTTTTTCAGCCCTTGCTGATTTTGTGGGCGTGGTGGTATACAAGGAAGTGATAGTATTTTCACCCGTCATTGCGCGGCCGACTGTTCACAGTCGGTTTCGAAGCAATCTCTGCGCAGGACGGTACCGGACCTTAATCCACAGGGTCACCGGAATGCCGGCGGACAGGACCATGTACATTTTGCTCCCGTGCAGTATGGGGCAGAGATTGCTTCGTACGCGTCTGCAATCCGCTAGTCAGCGGGTCGCAATGACGTATTGTAATAGATTGTTTATCAGCATTAAATTTAAATGTAGAAAACCCTTTAGCGGAGACTGTCAGCAGCTTCGAGCGCACAAAGTTTTAAACCATCCCGCCGTAAAAAACGCCCCTGAAAATTCTCATAACATTATAGCCCTTGCCTCGTTCATTAATAATGGAGAAATTTGCAGCGATGACGGACCTGAATGAATATGAATGCGAAATGCTCGACGCCATGCTGGAGGCCTTCGGCATACCCGACAGCCTGACCCGCGACCAGCTGCTGGAACTCTTCGATAATGACGAGGCTTCGGCGTTTGCCATGGTGCAGGCGCTAATACGCGAAGACCTGGTTGGCGCAACAGGCCGCCAAAGCGAATACGACCTGCCCGAGAAGCTGGTTTTAAAACCCAAAGGCGAAAAGTTTTTAAAGGAGGGCGGTTTTGCCGGCCGGTATCAGCGCGAACAGCAGCGCCCAATAGAGGTGGGCGGCACCCTGGCCAAGCTGCAGCAGCAAAATATGCGCCTGCAAAACGAAAAGCTGGCCAACCAAACGGAATTAAATGCGCTCAGAAAAACAATGTCTGCACGGCAGGCCCGGTTATATTTTATGTGGGTACTGGTAGTGGTGGCCCTGGTTGTGGGGTATCTGCTGGGGCATATGCATAAATCCTGAACCACGATTTTTCACGGATTGTCTTGTTTTTAAATGGCGTTCAAGGGGCTACGTCGTTAAGCGGATTTATTGATTTTTTCGGATTCGGGATAATTTGCAAATCGATTTCGGAACACATATAACGTGCTTTGCGACAATCGCGGAAATTCCTAAATCCGCTCAATCCCGGTTCCCTTTCTCCACACAATTATTCTCCACACCAATTCCGCGCTTGATAAGGCTACCAATGCAAAAATGGCTGCCCATACCGCATGTTCCTGCGAGGCGAATGCGCCGGCCATCGCCACAAAATAAACCGTAAACGGCAGGGCTATCATCACTAAAAGGCCCGGTATGCCCAGCGGTATCTTAAATGGCCGGTGTATATCGGGCGAGCGGAGCCGTAGCTTAATCAGCGTAACATATTCCAGCGACAGGCCTGCGCCATAAACGGTAACATCAATGATCAATAAATCTGCAAAAGGCCATAATATCATCAGGCTTACTACGGCAGAGCAAATTAATATCGATACATACGGAGTTTCAAACTTGCGGTGTTTTTTATTGAGGCCTTTGTGCAACAAGTCATCATCTGCCATAACCTGTGGCACACGGGATACGGATAACAATACAGCCGCATAAATACCCAGGCTGCTGGCCATCCCGGCAAAAGCAATCAATCCGCCAAGCCATTTTCCGCTGATGATTTCTGCCACCGCAGGGAAGCCTTTATCTTCCAAAACATTTGGGCCTATGCCGGTTTGCTGCGTTACCAGTATAACCATCACATATAGCACAATCACCAGTATAAAAGATGCGAACACTGATACCAGGTACGATTTCACCGGCTTCTCTACTTCCTCGGCATAGGTGGTTACGTTATCCCAGCCCAGGCAGTTCCACATTACCGTATATAAGGCCATACCAAATGAGGAGAAAGGGATGCCTTTTAATGAGGGTGACGGAATATTTATTGGCCCGGTATGATGCGCAAAAAAAAGCCCGAACATTAATATAAAAGGTGTAAACACTATCGCCCCCAAAATCAGGGAAGTCCGGCCAACAGGTACGATGCCTAATATATTCAACCCGGCAGAGGCCCATATAACGCAAAGGCAGATAGGAATGCGGTAATCTGCCAGTACCGGGAAAAAGTACGATGCATATAATACAAACAGGCCGGGATAAATAGCAAGGTCGACGAAGGTATAGAGCCAGGTCCACCAGCCTTCAAAAAATCCCCAGCGGGTGCCAAGCGCGTGTTTTACCCATTTATAATAGCCGCCGGTTATGGGCATCATGCTGTTTAGCTCCAATACGGTTAAAATGGCGGGAACATCCCAAAGTAAAGGAGTGACAATAAGCAGCAGCAAAGCACCATGTTCACCGGCGTAAGTGATTAGGGGTTCGAGCCCGTAGGGCCCGCCCGAAACTGTGAAGAAAATTACCGCGACAAGCTGTATCGGCCTTAGTTTTCTTGTTGGCAAGGTTGATTATTTAATGGTCGTAAAAATATTATATATGCTTTATATATGTTCAGTTAGTTTAAAGTTTTTCTTTAAAAATAGTTAACCCCCAAAACCAAAAAAGGCTGTTTTTGCAAACTGTATTAAGCGTAAATTAATTAAACATTACCCTTTCGCCCGGGGCATACAAGCAGGTAACCTTATTGTTACTTTAGTTTTTCATAAGCCCCCTAAGCGATGAGGAAGAAGATATTATTTATCACGGGTTCGATAAATCAAACCTCACAAATGCACCAGATCTCGCAGCACCTGGATAGCGATTACGACTGCTGGTTTAGCCAGGTTTTCACCGACTCGCCTGTACTGAAAGCCTTAATAAAACATACCACTCTTGCTGAAGGTACGGTAATGACCGGCCAGTTCAGGGCAAAATCAGAGAACTACCTTAAAACGTATGGTCTGCAGGTAGACTATGGTGCTGAAAAAAACACCTACGACCTGGTAGTTTATTGCAGCGATATGGTAATGGCCAAAAAGTTCAGGAACACCAAAACCATCTGGGTGCAGGAGGGAATGATTGATAAACGCAGGTTTTTAACGGGCATTGTTAAAGCTGCAGGGTTGCCGCCATACTTAACCGGGGATACCTCTTTAAATGGCTCAACCAATGTATGCGATATTTATTGTGCGGCATCAGAAGGCTATAAACAGCACTTTGCAAAAAGCGGCACCGATGAGTCAAAGCTGATTGTTACCGGCATACCCAATTACGATAATCACTTTCAGCATATACTTAACGATTTCCCGTTCCGCGACTATGTTATGGTGGCTACGTCGGACATGCGGGAGACCTACAAGTTTGAAAACCGCCCCGCATTTATCAGGGAAGCCGTTAAGATAGCCGCCGGCCGCCGGTTGCTTTTTAAACTTCACCCGAATGAAAAGTTCGACCGCGCTGAGGCCGAAATACGCAAAAATGCACCTGCCGGAACAATGGTTTATCAGAACGGGAATACCAGCCACATGATAGCTAATTGCTGCGAGCTGATAACACAATATTCAACAGTGGTTTATACCGGGATAGCGCTCGGTAAACCGGTTCATTCCTACTTCAACATTAACGAGCTGAAGCGGTTGGCGCCAATTCAGAATGGTGGCAGGTCGTCCGGAAACATTGCCCAGGTATGCCGCGCCTATATAGGGTACGATGGCGCTAAGGAGAATTTCCTGGCGGGATTTACGCTGCGCCCCGAATGCGCCAAAGCTCCTGTTTTACAATATGCCTGATATAAACCTTATAACAGATTAGTTTGATGGCAGTAAGAACTGTGATAGTAGTACAAGCAAGGATGTCGTCGAGCCGGCTGCCGGGCAAGGTTATGCTCCCGGTATTGGGCAAAAGCCTTTTATACCGGATGATTGAGCGCCTCCGGATGGTGCATCATAAAGTGCAGATAGTTGTTGCTACATCGCGCGAACAGGAAGATGATGTGATAGAGAAAGAGACGCTTGGCATGGGCATCGCCTGTTTCCGCGGGAGCCTGGATAACCTGCTCGACCGCCATTACCGCGCCGCCTGCCTTTTCAATGCCGATCATGTGGTAAAAATTCCCTCTGATTGCCCGTTGATAGATGCTCAAATAATAGACGAGGTGCTGAGTTTTTATTTTGCCGCGAAGGGCAAATATGATTATGTAAGCAACCTGCATCCGGCCACTTTTCCGGACGGAAACGATGTGGAGATAATGAGCATGGATTGCCTTTACAAAACCTGGAAAGAGGCGAAACGCAAGCTGGAGCTGGAGCACACCACACCTTATATATGGGAAAACCCGGACAAGTTCAGCATCGGTAATTACGTGTGGGCAACGGGCCTGGATTATTCTATGTCGCACCGGTTTACCATCGATTATGAGGCCGATTATCAATTTATTAACAGCGTTTACGAAGAATTATATCCGCTAAATCCGCGGTTCAGCTGCGGCGACATACTGGCCCTGCTGGATGCAAAACCGGAGATATACAATATCAACGCAAAATATGCCGGCGTAAACTGGTACCGCAACCACCTGGACGAGCTCACAACCGTATCGGCTGACCATACGAGGACCGTTGCCGGGTAAAAATTAAGAACAACATGCAAACTGAAGCAATCTCTATAAAAGATCTCGAAGCCACCGCTTTAAAAGTGCGGGAGCATATTATCAAAATGTCGACAGACGGCGGCTGCTTTGTCGGCGCCTCGCTATCGGCAGCGGATTTGATAGTTTACCTCTATTCCGAATTCCTGAATATCAACCCGGAAAACCTTGATGACCCTAACCGGGATTACCTGTTCCTGTCCAAAGGCCATGATGTGCCCGCCCTATATGGCACTTTCGTTGAGCTTGGCCTGATGGCCCCGGAAAGATTAAAAAACCATCTAAGTGTTCACGATAACATTTACTGGCACCCCAATACAAAAATACCGGGCATCGAATTTCATTCCGGTTCGTTAGGCCATTTGCCATCGGTAGCTATTGGTGTGGCCCTGGATATTAAAATCAGGGGCGGCAATAATAAGGTGGTTTGCATCACTGGTGATGGCGAGCTGAATGAAGGAACCTGCTGGGAAGCGATGCTGGTGGCCAACGCCTATCAACTGGATAACCTAATTTTTGTGGTCGACCGTAATCATTTCCAGGCAAATATGCCTACCGAAGAACTGGTTCCGCTGGAGCCCCTGCATGACAAGTTCGCGTCATTTGGTGCATCGGTGAGGCGGATAGACGGTCACGACTTTGATGAATTGCACATCGCTTTCTCGGCCTTCCCTTTTGAAAAGGGTAAGGTGAATGTAGTGATCGCCGATACCGTACGCGGCAAAGGCTTACCCAGCATTGAGCGCCGCGCCGACAGGTGGTTCTGCAACTTTAACGCCAACGAGGTGGACGACCTGCTGAAAGAGCTGCACGGCGAACATTTAACCCAATTAACATCCGAAACTTTAGTAGTGAGATAACATGTCGTACGAAGAATTATTGACAGAAACAGCCTTAGCCGACGAACGCTTCATCGTAATGACAGCCGAGAACCGCGCGCTGGTACGCAACATCCCCGGCAAGCTGGGTAACCGTTTTATCGATACCGGCATAACCGAGCAAACCATGATAGGCGCTGCTGCCGGCCTGGCCCTGCGCGGCCGCATACCAGTAGTACATGCACTGGCCTCATTTTTAACCATGCGTGCTTTTGAATTTATAAGGACTGACGCCGGTATACCCAATCTGCCTGTTAAGCTCAGCAGCTTTATCCCCGGGTTTTTATCTGATGGTAACGGCCCTACCCACCAGGCTATTGAAGATATCAGCCTGATGCGCGGCATTCCGAACATGACGGTTTTCGCGCCGGCGGATGAGGACGACCTGGTAAAAATGCTGCCGAAAATATGGGCACACCCTCAACCGTCATACGTGCGCATAAATACCCGCAAAACGGATTATGTGCACGCCCCATTTGAACTGGGCAAAGCGGAAGTAATATCCATTGGTGATGATGTTACCATTATAACCTACGGCTTACTATTTGAGCAGGCGCTGACCGCCGTGGAAATATTGAGAAGCGAGGGCTTATCGGTTGGCCTTATCAACCTTCGCAGCCTTAAGCCGGTGGATGAGCGCGCCATCATCGAAGCCACCCGCGACAGCGCACTTACCGTAACGCTGGAAGACCATTTCCAAACCGGCGGCCTGTATAGCATTGTAGCCGAGGTGCTGCTGAAGCACGGCCTAACCGCCAACGTATTGCCTATTGCCCTGAACGAGCGCTGGTTTAAACCCGCGCTGTTACCTGCTGTATTGCAACACGAAGGTTTCACGGGCAAACAAATAGCCGAAAAGATACTCGGCTACAAAACATTTTATAAACAGCCTGAAATACTGGTTCCCCAGTTTTCCGAATAAACCAAACGATTATGCCAAATACCATAGCATTTAACCCCGATTACCCCGAAATAACCAAATCGAACGAATTATATGCGCGCGCTTTAAAGGTGCAGAAACCGGTTACGCAAACCCTTGCTAAAGGGCCAGGCCAGTTTACCAATGGGGTAGCGCCCAAATATATCCAGCGTGCCAAAGGCTCGCATGTTTGGGATGTAGACGGAAACGAGTATATTGATTTTAACTCTGCTATCGGCCCGATTTCGCTGGGCTACGCTTACCCCGCAGTTGACGAAGCTATCAAAGCACAACTGGCTGATGGTATCACTTTCTCCCTGATGCATCCGTTGGAAGTCGAATTATCAGAATTGATACAGGAAGTTATCCCAAACGCCGAAGCTGTAAAGATTTCTAAAACCGGGGCTGATGTTTGTTCCGCAGCTATACGTGTTGCACGCGCTTTTACCGGCCGCGAAAAGGTGTTTTGCTGCGGATACCACGGCTGGCACGATTGGTATATCGGGATCACCAGCCGAAACGCCGGTATACCTGAAGCTATCCAGAACATGACCTATACTTTTCAGTATAATGATATCGAAGCCATTAAAGCTGCGCTTGACGAAACCGTTGCTGCGTTGATATTGGAACCATTCATTTTTGAAGCGCCAAAGCCCGGCTTCCTGGCTGAATTGGCCGAAGCCTGCAAAGCAAACGGCACCCTGCTGATATTCGACGAGATGTGGACAGGTTTCCGCATTGCCCTGGGCGGTGCACAGGAATATTTTGGTGTTAAACCAGATTTGGCGGTGTATTCCAAGGCCTGCGCTAATGGCATGCCTATCGCCCTGCTGACCGGCAGAGCAGATGTGATGGAACTGTTCAATTCAGAAGTTTTCAGCTATACCACCTTTGGCGGCGAAGCGCTTTCCCTGGCCGCCTGCATCGCCACCATTAATGAGCTGCGCGATAAAAATGTACCGCAATACCTTGATGAAAAAGGAGCCTTATTAAAAGACGGCTATAACGCCATCGCTATTGAAATGGGCATAGACATATACACCCGATGCGTTGGTTACAACTGTCGCTCAATGGTAACATTTACTCCCGAAGCCGGCAATGGTCTTGAAGTAAAAACCCTGATGCAGCAGGAAATGATAAAGCGCGGTGTGCTATGGGCTGGCTTCCATAATTTGTGTTACAGTCACACCGACGAAGATATCGCTTATACCCTTTCGGCTTACCGCGATGTGATGCCGGTAATGAAAGAAGCTATACAAAGCGGCAACATCAAACAGTACCTAAAAGGTGAGGTTTTGGAAGCCGTTTTCCGCAAAGTAGATAATTATAATATTAAGCCTAAAGCAGTTTAGAATAATCTATGGAACTGTTTTCTCTAAAAAATAAAACGGCAATTGTTACCGGCGCCCTGGGTTTGCTGGGCAGAAAACATTGCGAGGCGCTGGCCAATGCAGGCGCAAATGTAGTAGTAGCTGACCTCGACGAAACCGGAGCTGCGGAATTTGCCGAAACCCTTGGCGAGCAGCACGGCGGCCTGAAAGTAGATGTCACCAGCGAGCGGTCGCTTAAAACAGCCCGCGAGCAGATAATGAACCGCTATGGGACTATTGATATATTGGTAAACAACGCCGCCATTAATGACATGTTCGAAAACCCCGGGATGGCAAAGGAACTATCGGCCTTTGAGAACTATCCCCTGGATGCGTTTAAGAAATCGCTGGACGTAAACATTACCGGTGTTTTCCTGGCTTCGCAAATATTCGGCGCAGCTATGGTTGAGGTAGGCTGCGGCAGCATCATTAACATTGCTTCCACTTACGGCATTGTCGGCCCCGATCAATCCATCTACCGCAACGAATGCGGTGAACAGACTTTTTATAAATCGCCGGTTTACCCGGTTACCAAGGGCGCGGTGGTAAACTTTACCCGTTTCCTGGCTGCCTATTGGGGCAATAAAGGCATTAGGGTGAATACGCTCTCGCCGGGCGGGGTCGAGAATGGACAAACCGAAATTTTCATTCAGAATTATTCTGCTAAAACCCCGCTGGGGCGTATGGCCGACGCCTCGGATTACCAGGGAGCGCTGGTTTTTTTAGCCAGCGATGCATCGGCCTATATGACAGGAGCTAACCTAATTGTTGACGGCGGCTGGACCGCTATTTAAAATATTAAAACCTAAAAAAATGGATGTACTAAACGAAAAACTCTCACGCATTAAACTGCTCCTCACTGATTGTGATGGGGTGCTGACCGACGGCGGTGTGTATTACGGAGAAGCCGGCGAAGAATTTAAAAAGTTCGACATCCGTGACGGCATGGGCGTGGAGCGGCTGCGCAATTTTGCAGGCGTAACTACCGGCATTGTTACCGGCGAGCTGTCGCCCTCCTTAATCAAACGTGCCGAAAAACTGAAGATTACCGAACTGCATTTGGGCATTAAGGACAAACCCGCAGCTTTCGCAGAAATCATTAACCGCCTTAACCTGCAGCCCGAAGAGGTTGCTTACATCGGTGATGACACCAACGATATTGAGGTAATGAAGCTGGCAGGTATTACCGCATGCCCGGCTGATGCCATATCGTTTGTAAAAGAGGTAGCGGCTATTATTTGCCAGGCCAAAGGCGGCGACGGCTGCTTCAGGGAATTTGCGGAGATGATTATTGCATCGCACCAAAAAGCAAAAACGGTAAAGCCGGCCAATAAAATAATCGAACTAAATAGCGGCGCTAAAATTGGCCCGGGCGAGCCTTGTTATGTTATTGCCGAGATTGGTATTAATCACAACGGCTCACTCGATATTGCTAAACAGCTGATCGACGAGGCCGTTGCTGCAAAAGCCAGTGCGGTAAAATTCCAGAAAAGAACGCCGGAAATTTGCGTACCTAAAGACCAATGGGATATAATGCGCGACACCCCATGGGGCCGCATATCATACATCGACTACAAACGCAAAACCGAATTTGGCTATGCCGAGTATGCCACCATCGACCAGTATTGCAAAAAACAGGGCATCGACTGGTTTGTATCTACCTGGGACGTAGAAGCGGTAGATTTTATGGAGCGTTTTGATACACCATTGTATAAGCTGGCGTCTGCGTCTTTGACGGATTTCCCACTCATCAACCGGATACTGCAAACCGGTAAACCGTTGATGCTTTCAACCGGCATGTCCACCACTAAAGAAATTGAAGATGCCGTTAACCTGGTTAAAGCATTCGACGAAAATTACCCGCTGCTTATAGCGCATTCCACTTCGGCTTACCCATGCAAGCCCGAGGAGCTAAACCTTAAAATGATTAACACGCTGGCTGTTAATTATCCAGGCTTGCCGGTTGGCTATTCAGGTCACGAAACAGGCCTGGCCACTACTGTTGCGGCCGTATCATTAGGCGCAACATTTGTAGAGCGCCACTTCACCTTAGACCGCGCCATGTGGGGTTCGGACCATGCAGCCTCTGTTGAGCCGCAGGGCTTCCAGCGCCTGGTGCGGGATATCCGCGATGTGGAAACGGCCACCGGCGATGGCGTTAAAAAGGTTTATGAATCTGAACTTGGGCCAATGAAAAGGTTGAGGGTGAATATTGGTGAGGAGTATAGGGAGAAATCGTTGATATAGTTCCGAGGTTTTGTTTAAGCATACTGCAAAGTGGCTGTGGAGACACAGCCACGTATATTTATAATTAATTAGCGCGTCATTGCGAGGAACGAAGCAACCTCTGCACAGGACATTCACTGAACTTAAACTTTGTGGGGACCTGTTAGCCGGCTGACAGGTCCCCACATGCATTATGGTACGTTGACTAGCATATGCAGAGGTTGCTTCGTTCCTCGCAATGACGGATCGGAGACAGATCTGTTTAAATAACATGTCATTAATTCAAATCACCACCACCATCCTCATCTGCTGGATAATTTTCATTATATCCTGGGAACGCTTATCACCCTACCGCAAGGGCCTGCCCTTTTTTCGTGAGGGATTTTGGATTGATTTGGTATGGTACACCATCATCCAGAGCTATGTGCTCAAGATTGTGATATTTGATTACATTATCTATCCCCTTCAGCATCATATCAGCTGGCAGGGTTTTCACTTTTTTAAAGATTGGCCTGTGGTGGCACAGGTTTTATTTTTCCTGGTGACGCATGATTTGTATATCTATCTTTTTCACCGGCTGCAGCACGCCAGCAAACTATTATGGCGAACGCATGAAGCCCATCATTCCGGCAAAGAGGTTGATTTTTTAGCCGGTTCACGCTCGCATGCCCTGGAGATCATCATCAACCAGACCATTGAATTTGCACCAATGGTTATCCTCGGCGCCGACCCTGCGGTTATCCCGGTAAAGGCTTTGCTTGATGCTATGTTTGGTATGTTTATTCATGCCAATATCAACGTAAAGTTGGGGAAGCTTAAGTATATCTTAAACTCACCCGAATTGCACCTGTGGCACCATGCTAACTACAAGGAAGTATTTCACGCCAACTTCTCCACCAAGTTTGCCGTATGGGATTATCTCTTCGGCACAGTCTACAACCCCGGCTTTAAGCCTGGTAACCAACCGGAGAACTGGGGCTTATATTACGATTACCCCAAAGACTACTTTTTACAGCATGCCTTTTCGGTAAAACGCTTTGATGAGCAACAGTTACTTAAACATAAGTGGTTTAGGCTATACTATAATTTACGACCAGGCTTTATAAAATGGGCGCTCGGTCTGATTGGCAGAGAGAAGCCGGTGCCGGCGAAACCGCAATCCGAATCCTTAAAAACTATCGTTGCTGAAGCACCTGAACCTGCAGAGGCATATCAAACATTAAATACTTAATCATAATTGGCCTGGATATATCTACTATTAGCCGCAGCCTGCGAAACCGCCTGGACATTCTGCCTCAAATTCATGAAATTCAGCGACCTTAAAACGCTAAGGTTTATCAATTTTTACCGATGGCAGGGCGGCTTGCCGGTTTTGCTTCCCTTTGTGGGATATCTCGCATTCGGGCTTGCCAACATTTATTTGTTTTCCCTGGCTATTAAGCAGATACCTACCGCTACAGCCTTTGCCGTTTGGACGGCCGCCACACTTATTTTGCTCAAACTATCCGAGATATCAATATTCAATCAACGGATGTCCTGGGCTGAAGTGTTTTTTATGTTGCTGATAATGGTTGGGATACTAGGCTTAAAAATTTATTCTGTGCAACCGAAATAAGTACCCGGTTTTTTTGCCAAAATGTAAAAGCGTCAACCAATTTATATTAACGACTTTTATATTATGGCCCATCGGGCCTACAGCGTTGTAGCCATGCAAAATTAGATGACTTGTGCCCCGTATGGGGCTACCCTATATCGCTATATCCCCGGCAACCGTACGACTTGTTTAATATAGGGTAGCCCCATACGGGGCACGACTTTGTTATTGCTTTTTTCTACAAAGCGGTAGCGCCTACGGGGCATCATATTATCATCACCAACCACCTTAATATCTTGAACCAAATTGTATCATCTTGTACGGACATGTTAAAGGCAACTGATTTTTGAACTATTATTTTTGTTACAGAGGTTTAGATTAATAGCGCAATGCGCGTTAAAAAATGTGGTGGGAACACGACAAGTACAGGGGCACAAATCATACTTCAGTGTTATTCAGCAGCTCACCAGGACAGGGTCGTCGTAAATGATGGCCCTGTTTCTTTTTGTACTATTGCGAAAATTTAAATCGGCGGCTATTTATTTTATTTTTGAGGATGCTTATCATCCAACTTACCGGCTTATCCGGTGCAGGCAAAACAACTATCTCCAACTATGTAAAGCAAAAACTGGCTGAGCAAGCTATAAAAGTTGAGATTATAGATGGCGATATTTACCGCAAAACCCTCTGCGCCGACCTCGGCTTCTCGCGCGAAGACCGCTGCGAAAATATCCGGCGGCTGGCAAAAGCAGCACTTTCATTCGGCGATGCCTGTGATGCTGCGATTATTGCTGCGATTAATCCTTTTGAAGAAATCCGGGAAGAATTAAGAGCAAGCTATGGCATCAAAACGGTTTGGATAAACTGTAATATGGATGTGTTAATTGAGCGCGATACTAAAGGCCTTTATAAACGCGCGCTGCTTCCCGAAAATCATCCGGATAAACTCAGTAACCTTACCGGTATAAATGATGACTACGACCAGCCGTTTAACTGCGACCTGGTAATAAATACCCACACAGAAACTACAGAAGTTTCGGGCAACGCGCTTTGCAATTTTATTCTGGCGAATATCGACTGTTGAAGATATTAAACCCCTGATGGGTCGTAAGTAAAGTATTGAACAAACCTTGGTTTATCTGAGGTATTGGTGCTGCTGCCATGAGGCAAGGCATGGTGCCATACAATGAAGTCGCCGGCGTTGGCTGCTATCGGGATGCAGCCGAGGTCGTACAAGTTTTGCGTGTAAGGGTTTGTGCCTTTGGGCAAGTTGTTATACCAATCTTCCAAACGATTCTGGAAGCCGGGCACACAACTGAAAGCGCCCTGGTTTTCGGCCGTATCGGCCAGGTAAAGTATACCCTGCAGGCCGAATGGAAAGGGAAATGTCAATTCTGTATCCCAGTGCAGCCTGGGGCCGGGAAATTTCCAGGTTTCGTTTTCTGGGGGATTAAAGCCTACACGGTCGGCGCTTACCCAAAGGTCCGTCCTGTTCCAAAGCTGCTCATATACGGCCCTTACTTTTTCCGAATCGCGGTTCTTGTCCAGGAGAGGGTCCTGGAATAGTTGTACCATGATGCCCTGTCTGGACGGGTGGTTGTTATACCACGTTTCAGGGCTATACCTTTCGATGCCGATATGATTGCAAATAACTTCGATAGTTTTGTCGCAGTCTTCCCGTGATACAGCGTCCCTTATAATTAGATAACCATTCTTGTTCCAGAAAGCCATTTCTTCGGCGGTTAATACATTAGGCACATCGCGACGTATACTGCTGTTTTTGTCGGTTATAGCCTTATTGAACCGTGCAATTTTTTCGGGTATAGGGCGCCCTGCTGTTTTAATAATCCATTGTTCAAATTCTTCAAAGGAAGGCATTTCCATGTAAAGATGAATCATGGTTTGCTCCAGCCCGAGCCCCAATGTAAACAGCAGCGTTTTATCAAGCTGAAACTCCTCCTCAAAAGTCCCCGTTTCAATTTGCCCGCGTCGTATCAGCATACATTTTTGCCAATACCGCTTCAGGTGCATTATTTGCAAACTGCCGGTTTCTTCGGACCTAGCTAAGGGTAAATCGCTAACTAACATAGTGTTTTATATTTTATGGCTTAACGGCGACGCCTATTAAATTCGATGGGTCATCAAAACGCTCGCCCGCCCTTATGCCAAGCGTTGCAAGCTTAAGGCCTGAAAAAATCCCCTCCGACAGCTGTGCAATATTGATGCGCAGGTACTGATAGTCCCTGCATGCTACTATAACTCCATAATTTGTGTCGGAGTGTACAATGGTGCCCGGGGCTGCCGGGGTAGGGTTGGGCATAGTAACCATATTTACCTCCAATATCCTGAACGGCTGCCCCCTGAACGATGCCGTTGCGCCGCCGTGTTCGGGGTTGGTGGCATTTACCAGTCGCTCAATTTCGGTGGCCGATCTGATCTCCCAGTTAATCTGGAGGTCGCCAATGCCCGGCCGTTTAAAATAAGTTGCTTTTGCCTCGTTCTGTGGCAAAAGCATTTGGGTGCCGGTGCTGTTTAATTTCTCTATCGCCTTTGCAATCAGGCCCACGGCCTCCATACTTAACCGGGCCGAGAATAGTCCGCAGTTTTCGGCTGCTGTAAGCTGAACCTCCTGTTGTACGAGCATCGGGCCATCGTCAAACTTTTCTGTCACCTGGTGAATGGTGATACCGCTGGTTGTTTCCCCATTTTTAACCTGCCAGAATAAGGGCGACGGGCCCCTGTATGCAGGTAACAGGCTAAAGTGAACATTAAAAAAGCCGAATTTCGGGATGGAGAACAATTCCGCAGGTACTTTAAAACTGCAGCCAAATACAAAAACCACATTAGGCTGCGCGTCATTAAGCAGATCTTTAAACCCGGTTGTCATCTCATCCTTTAAAAAACGCCTGAAGGGTATTTGCAGGTGATGCGCATTAAGTTCAATCAGTACATTGTGTTTATCGGCTGCGCCGGGGATAACAACCATATGCAGCATTTTCTGGCCGGCCAGGTAATGCATGGCCGGTATAGAGTATAGGCCGCTGGTAAGTAATATTATTTTCAATTAAATAAGATTTAGTAGCTACTAATTTATCGCCAAAATATAAAAAAGTAATTAAACGCCTATGGAGGCCAGTCTTTTTTTATCAAGTGTTTTGTACATATCCATGGCGCTGCAAAGAACCGCGGGGATACTATCCACAGGGTCCTCGCTAAAACGCTCCTGCGGTTTTTTTGAATGATAACGGCTTCGTTCTTTCATATTGTCCAGTTCCTGAGCGCTTAAACTAATGCCGGCAAATGCAGCAATCTGGTTTATTATTGGCATCGGCCCTTCACTATAGTTAAGCAGTAAAGTATTATTGTCTGCCGAAACAATGTCGAGCGATTTTTTCAAATAGCTTTCAATTACGGCAGCAAGGTAAATTTCAAGTGTTTCAAAAACGCCGCTTCCTGCTTCAAAGCCGAATAAAGCCGGTTCAATTAAATAAGGTATAGTGTGTAAGCCCGGCATTTTGCGATGAGAACGAAAAACGGCATCGGGGCTGCGGTAAACAATTACAAAAGGAGTTTTCGGATAAAGCCTCCGCAATTGCTCATAAAAAAACAAATGCCAGCAATCTGCTTTTATAAATACATCGCTATGGGGGGCGTTCGTTTTATTTTGCCCGTAAAACTTTAGTGCCGAGGTGAATAATTTGCCGGTTGCCTGTTGATCAAACCCTGCGTGGTTTAGCTGTAAGCGTAAGATTTGATCGAAAACCGGTACTTCTGATAAAACAATATGCCGCGGTAACGTAGCCAGCAATTGCGAGACCAGTGTAGAGCCGCAGCGTGATATATGGAAAATAATTGCTTTCGGTTCAACAGGGGGCAGGTCGGCCCCCCAGGTATTTATCATTTGCAGATCACTTGCCGAACGAATCCGGAAATTGGCCCTGGCCGAATTAATCTTCGCGAGGCTACCCTTAAAAAATGGCTCAATGTACGAAATGGAGTGAGTATCGAGCCAATTGCACGTAATGCTATCGGCATCACTCACCAATTTATAAGGTATCCAGTTTTTTAGTGCAGGGGTATTCACTTTTAACTTTATTTATACAATACCTTCTTTGCGCCGCTTTTCCATCAGCCTTTTTTCCCATTCATCGGCAAAACGATTGTCTGCCTCGGTATTTTGCAGGCGTAGCTGGGCTATTACCTGCAAGGCCTGTATATCCTCCGGGTCTTCACCATTCGATATTTGTTCTGACGAATTGATCAGGTTGATTAACCAATCGTTAACCTCAAAATCTACTACCAGGTGTATCCTGTCGGCCGTACCCAGGTTCAACACGCGGTGCGGAAGGTTTGCGTTAAGATACCAGCACTCGCCTTCATTTAAGTATATGCGCTCATCCTCGCAATAAAATTCTACATCCGGATTGGTGATAATGGGGAAATGCAGCCGGGCCTCTCCTTTTTCAAAAGCAAGTTGGGCATCGGTATGTTTTTTAATCACCGCTCCTGCCTGCAGGTTTAAAAATCGTGCGGATTGTACAGGACAATTAAAGCCATCCAGCAATTTTTTTACCGAGGGAAAATCGGCCATATTTATGGTATCGATAAAGTCCGTATCGCGGTTCATTAATTCAGGCACGGGGTTATCATGCCTTCCGCCGGGCGAGCGCAAGGGTAGCACAGTCCACGAGCCTGTATAATGGTAAGTGTTTAAATGCGCGGCCCACTGGCCGCTTGCCCGAAGCAGCTCGGCCTGTGTGGCCTTTATATCATAAAAAACGGGCAATTTTGCATAACGTATCATTTAAATAAGTATTTAGGTTTCCCTCAGCCATTTTATCATACTGGGATAGGCCGGTACATTTAATTGGGCAGCCTTTTTTTTATCATAAGCCATACCCGTCCATTCCAGCATTGGCAATGCAAGATACCGTTCCCCGGCGAAATTGCGTAAATGAGTTTTACTGCCGCCCCTGTAGCCGTGTTCGTGAAAAACAACGTCGGGCTGTATACCTATATATATACATGCCGCGTACGACCACGCCATCGCCATCATCTCGCCCGACTGGTGTATATCGCTATCCGGCAGGTTATCGGTCATTGTGGCACGCACGTCCGGGCTGGCAGTTGCCAGGTGCCCGGCTTCATGCAAAATGTCGCCCGGGTACAGCAATTTATCTACATCTATAACCAATGTGCCTTCCTGCATTTTCAGGCCCGGTAAAAAAGATGGCTCTTCTATCTGCTGTAAAACATATTTTACCCCTGCAGTATCTAAAAATGAGATGATATTAAGGGTAACGCTTTCCAAATTATGCAATAAGTAATTAAACCGGTTTTGTTTTCAACCGGCCTGTTCTTACCTTTTCAAAAGCCACCTGGTATATATTTTCATCACCCGGAATAAAACTCTTTGGCAGAACGGCCGATTTTTGCTTGTCGCGGTTAAAGTTAATAATTGTATTCCCGGCCATCAAGCCGTTTGATGCAGTTTGGGCAACTATTACTTCATGCTTTATTTTATTATGAAGTATCAGCGTATTCGGATAAAGCTTGCCGTTATCCGAGCCGATGATCATATCGATATTTTCGGATTGGGCTGCCAGCCGCTGGTTCTCCCCGCCTGTATGGCCGAGATGCGAAAGACAGATCACCAGGTCGCACTTTTTATCGTTCTTTAACATGGCCGCTGTTTTATTAGCGCTTTGTATGGCATCGTTATATTTAGCACCTTTAAGCGGAGATGACACGCCCGTAATACCTACCTTAATATTATTATATTTAAAGGTAATATAAGGTTTTACAACCCAGTTCAGTTCACCCTGGAAGCTATGGTTGCAGTTAACCAGTGAGAATTGCATGTTTGAAGCTAGCTCAGCAAGTTTTTCGTGGCCCAACGCTAATTCGCGATTGCTCAGCCCGGCAGCTTTATAACCCATGGCGTTCATGGCATATACTACTCTTCTTTGCTCGTGTATACTTTTTGATGCATCTATAAAACCACCCGCGTCAAGTACTAAGCCGCTTGTGCCATCATTCTCAAATGCATTCTTAATTTGTTTCAACCCTGCAAGGTTTCCGTGGAGATCGTTTGTGTGATAAATACCCACCTTTTTTATTGATGACAGCAAATCATCAACGTAATTTGTAACAGCCGCTGTTGAGGTTAGGGGCGAACTTAATGCCGCGGTGCCACCCAATAGAGTTAACTGGCTTAAAAAAAGCCTTCTGGTTTTGTTCATTTCGGGAGTAATAGTTTAGTTAAACAGGTCTCTAAATATACTGTGTTTTATTCAAAGTCAAATTAAAGAACTAAAAAAATAAAAACGCTCACAATAAAATGAAATTAATATCGTTCCGGCCTTGCTTTGTTTTTTTTTTTTTTTTATATTTGATCACCGGAAAGATTTGGAATTTTCTTTAAATCTTTTTTGCTTTATCCAATAAAATAACCTAACATTGAGCAACTAAACTTAAATCTTATATGAATCCCTCTTACATTGGTGCCGTTTGGATGTTTGGCGGCAATTTTGCCCCGGTAAATTTCAATTTTTGTGATGGTTCTTTGCAATCCATTTCTGAAAATGAAGTATTGTACGTACTCCTTGGCACGACCTATGGCGGCGATGGTGTGAATACGTTCGGTTTGCCCGATCTTCGCGGAAGAGTGGCTATAGGGCAGGGCACCGGCCCGGGCTTGCCCACTTATGTTGAAGGGCAAAAGGCAGGCGTCGAATCGGTGACCATCACTACAGGCCAGATGGCTTCACACACGCACTTGTTGAATGTAGGCACCAATGCAAGCGTTGCGGCCCCGGCCTCCAATCTGTTTCTGAATTCGCTTACAGCCGGAGGCACTGCACAACAGGTTTACTCTGACGCAGCGTCGAATGCGGTTATGGCGCCCGGCACCATCGGTACCGCGGGTAGCAGCATTCCTATCGAGATTGTGCAGCCAATTTTGGCCGTTAGCTATGTAATCGCCATGTTTGGTATTTTCCCAAGTCAGAATTAATAGCTGTACAGTTTAATAATAGAGTTTCAAAAAAGCTAATTCGAACCAAATCTTAACTCAAAAATACTATGGACGGTCAATTTTTAGGACAAATATTACCGGTTGCATTTAATTTCGCGCCAAAAAGCTGGGCGACATGCTCGGCTCAGATAATGGCGATTAACACCAACCAGGCACTGTTTTCGCTGTTGGGTACAACCTACGGCGGCAACGGAGTGCAAACCTTTGCTTTACCCGACCTGCGCGGAAGGGTTGCTATTCACTGGGGGCAGGGCCCCGGTTTGCAGGATTATGTGTTGGGCGAGATAGCCGGTTCGGTAAGCGTTACTATGCTGGCCTCTAACGTGCCGCTGCACACCCACCTGCTGATGACCACTACTACGGTAGCCGGAAATCCTTCGCCAAATACCAATGCGCTGGCAGCCGGCGGCCAGATAGGTACAGCTACCGCATTGGCCTACGGAACGGCTTCTGGTACTAACCCCAACCCGGGTACAATAGCACCAAACGGAGGCTCGCAGCCAATACCAATTTTACAGCCATATAACGTGTTGCAATATTGCATTGCGCTTCAAGGTATATTTCCATCCAGGAACTAAGTAAACCACTAAGTGACACATAATTAACTAATCAGTTTAAAAAAATTAACCCAACAACCTTATGGATCAGTACTTAGCAATAATAATTCCCTGGGGCGGCAATTTTGCACCAAGGCAATTTGCTACCTGTGACGGACAAATACTCCCAATTTCACAAAATACGGCCTTATTTTCATTATTAGGGACATATTATGGCGGTAACGGCACATCCAATTTCGGCCTGCCCGACTTGCGCGGCAGAATACCCGTAGGGCAGGGAGACGGCCCGGGCCTGTCGCCTTATGTTATAGGCGAGCAGCTAGGTACTGAAACGGTAACGGTGCTTTCTTCAAACCTGCCAATACACTCACATAATTTTAATGCGGTAGCATCTGTAGGCGATAAAACTACAATCGGTGGTTTTTACCTGGCCGAAGGAACAAAAAGCGGCAGTGGGCCATCAGCTAAATCACCTAATTTGTACGCAGCCGGTGCCACGCTTAATACGCCGCTTAACGTGCAGTCGGTGTCGGTAAACGTTGGCGGCGCCGGCCTTCCGATGAGCATTCTGCAACCGTTTTTAGCCGTAACTTATATAATTGCGTTACAAGGGATTTTCCCGCCGAGAAACTAACTGATAAATGAATAAAACCTATTCCTGCTAATGACAGGAACTATAAAAATAGGGATGCTGACACCTTATTCAGGTGTCTATCCCTACTACGGACACCATCTGACGGCAGGTATGTTATTGGGCCTGTATACCGGAGGTGCTAAACGGAACGAAATACAATTTATACCCGCGTACACTAAAATGGGCGACCCAGCAAGTGCACTCGATGCGGCAAACAGGCTGATTTTTTTTGACCAGGTAGATATAATTTCAGGCCTGGTGAGCTATAAATCAGTGCTTGACATCATCCCGATTGTTGAACGCCATAACAAGATCGGGTTCTTTTTTGATTTGGGCGAGTATATCCCCTGGTTTAATTACCTGAGCCCCAGGGTGTTTTATTCGTCTCAGCAAATATGGCAAACCCAATATGCGCTGGGATATTGGGCAGCGAAGGAATATGGCGACGGGGGGCAGATAATCATGCCTATATATGAGGCCGGTTATCACATCAACAGCTGTTTCCAGCATGGCGCGATGGACGCAGGTGGCGGCCAGTTGAATATACATGTGATACCGCATGATAAACGGGAGCCAAAAAAAATGGAGCTCGACGTAGTTTTTGAGAGGCTAAAGAAAGATCCACCGCCTTATGTGCATGCAATATTTGCCGGAACGTTAGGCAATGAGTTTTTACTGGAATGGAAAAATTCCGGATTACACAACCAGATCCCCCTAATCGTAGTTGAAAATATGGCATATGACGATGTTTTGAGTGATGTTGGCCATCTTGACCTGAATCTGACTACAGCAAGTACCTGGAGCAGAACAGACGAGAACCCCCGAAATAGTGAATTTGTAAAAAGGTTTGAAAAAACCGGAGGCCAGCAAGCCAATATTTTTGGTTTGCTGGGATATGAGGCCGGCCTTGCATTAAAAGAAGTGAAATCGCTGATACAGAAACGGGACAATGATAAGGTAGCATCGCTGCTGCAAAAAGAGGCGATTGTAGGGCCACGCGGCGAGCGGAATTTTTATCCGGCATCGGGATATGCTTTGCCGACGACGGATATTGTTAATGTAAAGACTTCTGCGAATAATATATATAAGACGATACTAAGCCAGGGGAAGGGCTTAAAATTTGATGATGAACAATTTAAAGCTATTCATGAAGGAAGTGTGAGCGGGTGGCTAAACCCGTATTTGTGTATTTAAAATTAAAGACTATGAAAAAAAATTTTACAAAGAATTGGTTTTTGATGATGTGGGTGCTTGCTTTGGGCGCCTTTATGCCTGCCGCGGCACAAACATATACGTCAAAAGTACTTGGCACAAACCTGGGCATTTCGGCCATATGTAAAGATGCCGCCGGAAATGTTTATACTGTGCAAACAGTATCAACAGCGCAAAATGCAACACAGCAGAATGCGCAGATTGTTAAGTACGCTGCAGGTACTACTACACCAACCGTACTTACAGGCACTACTTTCCAATACTCTGAGTACGAAAGTGTTGCCAACTATGCATTTGGTTTGGCGATAGACGGTAACGGTAATATCTTCGTTACTACCTATAACGACTATTTTCCAAGTGATGGCCGCGATGTGACCACTTATGGTAACATATTGAAAATGGCCCCCGCAGGTGGAAACTCCTATACTAAAAGTACATGGGTTACCGGCCAATATCCAAGCGGAAATAAAATAGGTGATTTCGGCGCCCTTGCGATCGATTCGCATAATAACCTGTTTGTTGATACTTATAACGATGTTGATGGCAAATACGAGATAGTGGAGTATCCTTCGGGAAGTACTACGCCTACCGTTATTTATACACATCTCGGCGATCCTGAGCTTGCTTCAGGTGATCACTACACCGCGTTCTTCGCTTTAGCGTTCGATCCATCTGATAACCTTTATGCTGGTACCAGCTTTGATACAGATAATAATACAGATGGCGGTAAAATTCTCCAGCTCACCAAGGCGTCTAACTATGCCACAGTAAACCAGGTGTTGGCAGGGGGCTATTGTTCTGCACTGGCTACCGACGCTTCAGGCAGGTTGTATGCATCGCTGGCTAACTTCGTAAACGGAACCGGCCTTACTTCAAGCCGCATCGTAAAATTTGCAAGCGATTTTTCATCAAGTACCACACTTCACACAGGGCTAAGCCACGATGGTTCGTATGAGCCGTGGGGCTTGGCTGTTCCAAGTTCGTCTATGATCTTTGCGGGTATTGGCGGCGGGACAGTAGATAATACCGGCCACCTTGGCGATTTGGCGGTGCTATTCGCAACTCCTGCAACTCAGGCTTCTAACGTTACATTTGCGACTACTAAAGAAACCAGCACTACCATTAATTGGACAAGCGGTGATGGCCTAGCACGCGCTGTATTTGTTAAGGCAACCAATACCGGAACGCCGGCCCCGGTTAACAGCACAACCTATACCGCTAACACTGCTTTTGGAAATGCAGGGTCGCAAATCGGCGCAACCGGCTGGTATTGCGTTTATAACGGAACCGGCGCGAGTGTTAGCATAACTGGCTTGACCGCAAATACCACTTACCGCGCGATGGTAGTGGAGTATAATGGCTCCGCCGGATCAGAAAACTATAATACCAATACAGGTACAAATAACCCCAACAATGTTACAACGTCTGCAAATCCGGTGTTAACGCTTTCCGGATCTGCCCCTTCTTACACAGTAGGCGGCTCGGCTGTAACGGTTGATGGCGGTATTACTATAACAAACGGCTTTGGCACAATAACCTCTGCTACTGTTAATGTCAGCACTGCGTTCGCCTCGGGGGATGCCCTTAACTTTACAAACCAAAACGGCATTTCGGGGTCGTACAATGGTGGTACAGGTGTGCTTAGCTTATCGGGAAGCTCGGCTGCGGCAAATTACCAGACCGCATTGCAGTCTATAACTTTTTCAAGTACTTCCGGGTCATCTATAGCCCGCGGAGTATCGTTCCAGGTTAATGATGGTGTTGCAAACAGCAATACGGTTACCAAGAATGTAAGCGTGGTAGCTGCTACAACTCTAGCCTCGCTTACCCCGGCTGTAACCATTACTAATGGAAGCACCGTTAACTATACAGCTACTTTTGCAGGATCGATTACCGGTTTAAGCGCAAGTAATTTTTCTGTAACCGCAGGCGGCAGTGTTACCGGTGCAAGCGTAGGTACTGTTACCGGCTCGGGCACTACCTGGACGATACCTGTAAACACCGGCAGCGGTGATGGTACGGTACAGCTGGTAATGGCTAATGCAACAAGCGTTTCACCAGGTGTAAGCAACGTACCATTTAATGGTACTTTAGTTAAAATCGATAAAACCGCGCCGACAATTTCTATCGGCAACCCATCATTGAGCGCTACAAATAGCGGCCCCGTAACCTATACTATAACATACGCCGATGCTAATTTTAACAGCAGCACATTGGCCAATGGAAATATTACATTAAATACCGCAGGCGGCGCAAACGGCACCGCAAATGTTACCGGTTCGGGTTTAACACGTACGGTAACTATATCAGGCATTACCGGTAATGGCTCGCTTGGTATATCTATTGCCGCAGGTACTGCTACCGACCTTGCAGGTAATTCTGCATCGGCTGCTGGCCCGTCAACAACATTTACTGTTGACAACACCGCGCCAACAGTAGCATTTACCCGCAGCGACCCTAGCCCAACAAATGCTAACGTTTTGGATTTCCAGGCGGTATTCAGCGAACCGGTTAGCAATGTAGACCCGAGCGACTTTGTAATGACCAACAGCGGGGTAACTACCGGCGCCATATCTGTTACTCCGTTAAATACTACAACCTACAATCTTACAGTTGCGAGCGTGAGCGGCAACGGAACCGCCAGGTTAGATTTAAGTGGAAGCAATAATGTAACAGATGTTGTAGGCAACGTTGCGGCGGCCTTTAACGGCGGTGCAAATGCAACTTATAATATCGACCAGACCGCGCCAACAGCGGTTTCCATAACAGCAACCACACCGACTAATGCCTCGCCAACTAATGCGACCAACGTGGTTTATACGGTTATTTTCAGTAAGTCTGTTACTGGTGTGGATGGTGCGGACTTTTCATTAGCAACATCCGGCACTTCAGGTACAATAGGCACTGTAACCGGTAGTGGCACCACGTATTCGGTACCGGTAAGCGCCATCAGTGGCACAGGCACATTGGGTCTTAATTTGAATGCCAGCGGAACTGGCATACAGGATGCCGTTGGTAACGCTTTATCGGGTGGTTTTACGGGTGATGTATATAATATTGACCAGACCGCGCCAACAGCGGTTTCCATAACAGCAACCACACCGACTAATGCCTCGCCAACTAATGCGACCAACGTGGTTTATACGGTTATTTTCAGTAGGTCTGTTACTGGTGTGGATGGTGCGGACTTTTCATTAGCAACATCTGGCACTTCAGGTACAATAGGAACGGTAACCGGTAGCGGCACCACGTATTCGGTACCGGTAAGCGCCATCAGTGGCACAGGCACATTGGGGCTTAATTTGAATGCCAGCGGAACAGGCATACAGGATGCCGTTGGTAACGCTTTATCGGGTGGTTTTACGGGTGATGTATATAATATTGACAATACAGCGCCGGTAGTATCTTCGGTTTCAGCCCCGGTAACCGGCACTTATGGTGTCGGGGGGGTATTATCTTTTACTGTACACTTTGCCGAGCCAGTAAATATTACCGGCACGCCGTCACTTAACTTCACGATGAATAGCGGTACTGCACAGGCAAATTATACCGCCGGCACTGGCACTGCCGATATAACCTTCCATTACTCGGTAGTAACCGGCGACAGCGACCCGGATGGTATAGTAATTAACAACCTCGCGCTAAACAGCGGAACGATAAAAGATTTGGTAGGCAATAATGCCGACCTTACATTGAATAATATAGGTTCTACATCGGGTGTACTGGTTGACGCAATTCCACCGGTAGTAACCTCGATAACAATTGCGGGAACCAGTCCTACCAACGCCACGAGTGTTGATTTTACCGTGAAATTTTCGAAAACGGTAACAGGGGTACAGTTAAGCGATTTCTCTACAACAACTTCAGGCACTACAGGCACGTCGTCGTCGGTCACAGGCAGCGGAGATACTTATACGGTGACTGTGGGCAGCGTTAGCGGCAACGGCACTTTAGGCCTAAATCTTAACAACAGCGGAACAGCCATATTCGACGATAACAGCAATCAACTGGTGGCCGGCTTTACAGGTGGTACCTATACCATTGATAACACGGCGCCAACAGTAAGTATCGGTGCGCCAACACCGACTGTAACAGGGGCGGGCGGTTCGGTAACCTATAATGTAACTTACAGCGATGCAAACTTTAATAGCAGCACACTTTCAAGTGGCGACATTACGCTGAATATTACAGGTACCGCCAACGCAGGCACGATAACCATTGACGGAGGTTCGGGCTTAAACCGTACGGTAACTTTATCAGGCATTACCGGTTTGGGTACTATAGGCATAAACATAGCAGCCAATACAGCCAGCGACCTGGCGGGTAACCTCGCAGGAGCAGCAGGCCCGTCAGCAACCTTTACTGTAGCCTCCAGCACTGCCACCTTACAATCGCTTACGCTTAACCCGAATGCGGTGTTAACGCGTGTAGCGGGTCCTGATTACGCAGATTATACAGCCAACATACATGACAATGTGAGCACGGTAACGATAAAGGCGGTAACAACAGATAACAACGCGACGCTAACGGTCAACGGGGTAGCGGCCACCTCTGGGGTCGACTCAGCACCGGTAACATTAAATGCAGATACCACGGCGGTAGCAGTAACGATAACAGCGGCAGACGGGTTAACCAGGAAAACCTACCGGGTGTTGCTAAAGCGGATACCATCGAACAAAGCCCAGTTAGCCTCATTTTCGTTTAGCCCGGGAGTGGTGAGCCTGGCCATTGGAAGCGGGACTAATTATACAGCAAATGTATACGGCAACGCAGTAACATCGGTACAAGTAAGACCGGTAGCGGCAGATAACAGTGCTACAATAACCATCAACGGTGTAGCAGCGACATCGGGTGTTTTCTCATCGCCGATAATGTTAAATGCCGATACCACGGCCATAGCAATAACGGTGACAGCAGTAGACGGTGTAACCAAAAAGACCTACCGGACGGTAATAACGCGCTTACCGCTGTCAAAAGATGCCCTGCTACAGTCGTTCTCGTTTAACCCGGCAGTGAGCCTGACCGTTGCAACCGGGACTAATTATGCGAATTATACAGGAACTGTATACGGCATAACATCGATAAAAGTAAAACCTGTAA